>Ga0316197_10000019_pt1 | contig 206376 bp, 178 predicted proteins | sample OudBiesiAoxic_MG_FD_204939 | JGI IMG/M metagenome (GOLD analysis project Ga0316197, IMG submission 204939) | Coastal sediment microbial communities from Oude Bieten Haven, Netherlands - site A oxic | ecosystem: Environmental > Aquatic > Marine > Coastal > Sediment | place: Netherlands...
CAAATATCGTTACATTGTCAGACTCGCTGCTTTATTCAGAGTCTTAGGGGCATCTGGTGATACAGATGGTTCACTCTTATCGCGGTGAACAGCGCTTCATACGACTTCAGGTCGCACGGACAGAAACAATTTAGTGCTTAGGCTCTAAATTTTACAATTCACATTATCATTACTAATGATTATCTTAAGAAAGCGGGTTTATGTTCACTAAGAGATGGATCGCAGTTCATTACCCTAACCAGAAAACTAGTTAGGTGTTCTAAATGAACCGCCCTGTGCGGAGCCGCATGCAGGGTGGTGTGGGGGCTGGAGGCTAGATACCTCCGGCTACCCGATTAAGGTTTGTCTACTTCATTACTTGGTGAGGTTGAAATATAAAACATCTCTACAACTAAAAAAATGATAGCAATGACTGGACTTACAAATATAAAGGCGAACCCTAGCGCACTGCAACTCCCTCCGCCTCCACCGTATAATTCACAATAAATCAAAACAAAAGTTAAAAACCCATTAACTAAAAAAAAGAGTGTTAAACAAACCAAACTAAATTTATGCGTGGTAGAGTATTTTCCCTTCTGTTGAACTAATTTTTTAAAGCTAAAAAAGAGCTGTATCAATGTGATCAAAAAAGCAATTGGAATGATAAAAATGAGTACCATTTCTGCGAGAACCTTAACGATCTAGTTCACGAGCCGAAGGTCTCGTGTAACGGCTTGTTCTTTACTTTCGGAGAGAGGAGGTTATCGCTACTCAATCCGTGAGTTCATATTCCATGCCCTTGGGGCTTAATTGATGCCCCCTGCGGCGTGAGGGAAGCATCGCTGCTTTACTTGAAGTCAATTGCAGGTCTCTTTAAAAGCTTTGCTTTACGAGCCTTAGCAAGTGCCTTCAAGCTATCATAAATTAGGCGTTTCTTCCATCGCGTTTGGCTCTATCTATTCCTTCGGCTAGACTTAAATATCACTTCTTTTTTGCTAAAAATCGTCTACCGCAGGTCAAGAACATTTTATTAGTGCGCATGCGCGTTTACCTCGTTGGACCAGTGAAAACGCGCACAGCTAACTATCTGTATGTAATGAACTTATCAGCATTTTGCTAAATATACCATCTGGAAAAACGCGCATGCCCGTTTTCCAAACCTATTATCTACTTAACGAATAGCATAAGCGGTTAATATTAAAGCCATTTATTTATGCCGGAATGAGAAAACGCGCACAAATACAGGTTGAAAATCGTTCAAAATCCTTATGATTTAAATATGACTGTATAGTTATCCAGTTTTTTTTGGTTGGGAAGTAGTGAATTGCAACACGCGGGTGTCGCGATAAAAATTGTTAGGTCAGAAGTCGATTCGTTACTGAACGACCGACAAGGTGTTAACCCATTTTGGGGCATAAACATGCTAGATATTAAACTTTAACTAGTGATGTTTTAATTAGTAAAAGTAGGCAACTTTAGTTGAAATAGACCCTATTGATAGTCACTGATATTGTCCTCCAACAATATGTTTACCCTGCCTCAACTTATAGCTGCGCTAGTATATTAGGAAAGTTACAGATTTAACGGCGGTCACAGATAAGCAGATTGCTGATGCAAAAGTGGAACGCGTCCTTAACCTGCAGTCAAGAAAGTGTCTTGGCTTCGAGCTGCCAATAGTTGTGTTCAATGAACTACCTAAACCTCTTGATCTAGCGAGTGATACACTACGTAGTTGAATTCAAGAACACTTCAAATAGCTTAAAAAATCTAAATCATAAGAGTGTTTCATTTATTTTTACTTTTATCGTGAGACGATGAAAACAACGTTTAAAAATAAGGGGTAATGTCAAAATATTTGATTCTGATTATCTAGTTTTTTTGTTGCCTTCATGTTAACGTCAGTTCACAAAATTTAATGAAATTCCAGGTTGAAATCTGAGTCACATTCGCTGTTCTTTGGTTGAGGGTTACTAGTTTTTAATTGATTCTTTAGGGACGAGATATGCTATTCAATTATATTAAGCTGCAAATAGCTCTTTTGCTATTGGCCGGAATAACTGCGTGTGGAGGATCGTCTGACTCAAAGGCTCCATCACCAACAACTCCACCTACGGAAGTTGTATTACCAACTGAAATAATTAAAAATGCGACTCAATACTCAATTTCGGAGTTAAATACAGCTGCAAGTGCATTAGTTGAAGAAAGGTATAAAGGTAGCTCCGCCCCTGCAAATGTAAACTTGCAGACTGCACAACACATTTTTAAGCAATTATTTAGTTTTGAAACAATTGAAATCCCATATCTTGCACTCTACTTTATCAACGATAATCTTGATGATGGCAGTCTGGACGCTTCTGTAGACTGCCCTGCTGGAGGCACGCTTACGATGAAGGGAGACCTTGATGAGGCTGCATTGGGCCACATTGAGCTGCAATACAATGCGTGTGTTACCAAGGCGGATAGACCTGAGCTATCGGGGAATATTGCACTTGTGCTGAAACATCGAAAAGATCTTTCAGTTGGGCAAACTGTCAACGAGAATTATTATTATTTCGACAATTTTTCTTGGTCTGATGCACGAGGTGTAACCAAGCTAACTGGTATCCATCATTATAGAAGTGAGGTTGACGCAGAAACTAGATTCATTTACACAAATGTTGAAAATAAATACCTACTCTCCTTTGGTGATAAAGAGCAATTGCTTCTAGATATTGCGACTGAAAGCGGTTATGTCGAATCCCAAAATATTGGCTTTAATATGGTAGGAAGCTACTCTACTTCAGAGTCAGGAAAAATCGCGATTAATGCAGAGCGGTTAATGGGGCCAATCCCTGGTTACTCGAGTGGTTCAATTGAATTAGAAGGAGATAAGAAAACTGCACTTGAATTTAGTAATCCAGGCTATGGTGTCCGGTATATTGAAGATATAGATGCCGACCAAATTTTTGATATTGGGGCATACTTGATCAATATAAAAGACTTATTAGAAGGAGACCTATCTACTAGAGTATTGGCGAAAATTGACGAAATGTCTTTACCACCAAAATCAGGTCGACCATCCTTTTATCACGGTGATGCAATTACGACTGCGCCCATTTACGTTGCAGCGGGTTCCTATAGTGACCCAGATACTCCAAATGAACAGTTAACAATAAGTTATCGTTGGTATATTAACGGTGAGCTTATCGTAGACCAATATACCAATATGCTGCCGGCTAATATTGCCCATTATCAAGATTTACTGCAGGTTACAATGGTTATAGAAGATCAATATAACCTTGTCGAAAGTACACCACTAACGATTGCTCTTCAAGATGCTCCTGCACAAGCTAAGGTTGCAGAAGTACATGATCCATTAATTGCGGGAAACCAGGTCAAGTTCACCGTCGAAGGATTCGACCCTGATATGATCATTGATGATATTCATATTGGTTTACTATCAGGGCCTGCTGGGGCGACTATTGATCAACATGGTGTTGTTACTTGGAATATCGAGAAAGACTTCCTATTCCCATATCAAACTTTCGAATTCATCATTGGTTTGACTGACATTAATGGCAACGAATTAGGCCGTACTAATTTGGCTCTAGAGGTTAGTTCAAATAAATCGTTCCCTATTGCGCGGTCAGGAATCGAAGTACCGAAATATGAGTCTTCCATGTGGCTAGGAGATCACAATGGTGACGGGCAAAAAGAGCTACTGTTAACAGATAATATTGAGAAAGTATTCTTACTTGAATATCTAGATAGCGCTTATAAGTTCTTGTGGCAGTATCCGTTTTCCCTACCTACATCAGGAAACATATCACAGGTACTATCCTATAATATTGACGACGATACTGCAGACGAAATTCTTATAGTGACTGAAAATGGAATTAGTATTATAGATGGCCTTAACTCTAAAGCTTACTCACTGCTATCGACTCTCGATGTTATTACCCGAGCAGCGATAACAGATATTGATTCTGATGGCATCCCAGAGGTTGCATATTTACACCATGCCGCCATGGGTTCGAGAGAGCAAAAGATTTCATTATTTAGTTTGAATCACCCTCAAATTTCACTCTTCAGTATTGACGCACCAGATGTTAGTCAATTTGTTTTCGGTAATGTCGATACAGATGAGAATATTGAACTTGTAACTAATACCGGAATTGTTTTTGACACCCAATTGCAGCAAGTTCAATGGACTAATGGCGCTGTATTTGGAAATGCACTGCTGACGGCTGGTGATTTCACAGGGAATGGTACCCAAGAAATTATTGGAGCGGATACTTGGGATAATATTTCTATGTATTCTGCGCATAGCCAATCAAAAATCGCCCTTTTAGATAACTTTAATACTTGCAGCATACTATCAGTCAATATCGACGCAGATGATGCGGATGAGTTATTAGTTGGAGGTTGCCAAAGTGGCGGCCTTAAAGCCTATGACTTTCTCGAAGGTGAGTTTAAGCAAAAATGGTCAATAAATGCTCAAGGTCATAGCGTAAGCTCGCTTCTGGTTGCTGACTCGGATAAAGATGGAAATCTAGAGGTGCATTGGGGAACCGGTATTGGCTCTACTGGTGAGGATAAGTTGGTAATTGCCGAGCTAACTGAATTAGATGCACAGCTAAAAGCTGATCATAACTCTGTCCAACTCGATTCTTTTAGCAGTGCTGGTTGGTCAGCTATAACAGAAGATAACGAGCACGCTGTGTTTTTTGTCCCTAGCTCACAAAGTGGATATGAGGGGAGTCGTTTAGTCATTATGGATAAAGAAGGTGATTATAAATTGAGTGAGCCTATTTCTTATTCAAACACTAATAGCAGTCTTTATGCCACAACAACTGATTTTAATCATGATGGTTTTGGAGATATTTTTCTTCCAAGTATGACGACTCATGATGGCACCTTTGCGGCAATACAGCTATTTGATAGTGCTTTACACTGGGAAGATGATCCCGATTACCTGTCAGACATAGGCGTGATTAAAGCAGTTGACTTTAATCGAGATGGTTTTGACGATGCAGCCTTAGCAGATAGAAATATTTTTAAGGTTTTTGATGTTGACCAAGAAAAATTAATCGCAAGCTATACATTCGATGAGCAAGTCGTTGACTTTGCTTTCGACGAGCAAGCTAGCATGGTCACGGTAGTCTCTCATGGAGATCGTGTATCAGTAATCACTCAAGTAGGGACTTCATTTAATGAACATTCAAATATTACTAAGAATTGCAGCCGTTTAGAAATGTTTAACTTTGATAGAGATGACGCACTAGAAGTATTATGCATAGATTCTGACCGTACCTCTTTCAACCGAGGGGGAGAAGATCAGCTCGTAGTCTTTGAGCTTGTAGGTTATAAACTTGTCGAACAAGCAAGGTATAGTTTTGAAGCAAAGATTTTAGATATGGCAATTGATCCATCATCAACTGTGGAACAAAATATTTTTCTGGTAACTCAATTGGGCAATTTATTTCCAAAGTGGAATGCTGGGAATTTTTATTCTATAGAACAATTAAAATCAAATGGCGACCGCATATGGCAAGGACCTGGATTGGTTGGTCAACCTTCCGCCCATGGCTTGAAAGTTCGTTATACCGCAGAGTCTGGTTATCAGGTGATGTTATCGACTCAGAAATCTATGTATTTGATTCAGTAGTTCTCCAAATTCGAACTATTGTAACAACTATTATATGGTGGGCTTTTCGCAAAAATTTGCATTGGACAATATGAGATAATCTGAGTGGATTGGTATATAATTGCCAAACATAGCTTCATGTTATTATTTAATAAAAATATTAACCACGCCACTCATTATTTTTCACTTAAAGGCCCGCCAAAAATTTAAGCCACAGCAAGGGCTTTCCAGCTATGGGGGGGAGCGAAAATAGTAAGCACTGTTGTGTCAAACTTTGACATAACCCTTATCCGACTTTCAACCACTTAACTTAAAGATATAACCATATCCTGATAAATTGAAGCTGCCACACTCAAATAATAACAGCTATATGTTATTTTCTTACGGCTACTAGGTTTGCACCTTCTCATTCACTTTGGTGCATTTCCTTGTTAGTAACCTTGCTCAATAAAATCAAAGAGGAAACCTTCTTGTGAATAAGCAAGTGTGGATGCGGCGGTTCGCAGAAGTATGTGCACATAAGCTCACCCTAGGTGATAGATAACAATGAAGGTATAACCTTCACACAAACTATCCAATACCAACTCCGCCAGAAGCTAAATCAGAAAATGTAATCAGGCTTCATTTGAAGCTAACTCACATTGGGGAACAGATCAATATCGCTGAGAAACAGGTTAAATTGGGGAGCCCAATTACTTGGTCTTTTTGGGGATATCCCTTGCGCCAATGAGTCGGCCGAAAAAGTGTGATAAACCTATAGTTTTTCTGATCTGTTCTGCCCAGTAAGCGCCGATAAGAAAGCCAACGGCTGCCCATAAGGGGACGTATTGCGAGTACACCTCTCCGGATTGAAGACTGATCATGACGCCGATAAAAGCGCCGATGAGTGTTGGTGAGCAGGCAATGGATAACCACAATAATGATTGAACGAAACAAGCGACGAGTCTCATCTATTATCCTTAATTCAGAGGTGTGCGACATATTATGTCTCATGTCGGGACAAATTTGAATCAATATAATTTTATTAACCTTCCACTATCATCAACTTTCTATAAGTGTGAAACCAGGCACTGGTAAGCCAGCTAGCTTGCTGGTAAATTAACCATTGGTTGAACTATCAGCCAGAAAAGCTTTCAAACTAATAGTCAGATTCATTTTGACTCATTTTTAAATCAACAGCTAAAACAGCGAAGCCAAGGAGTATTTGATGATTGTCGTTTCCCTTTACCGGGCAAACACAGCAAGTTAACCAATGTAAGTAACAGTCTTAAGTTAACAGTCTTAAGATGACGCTCTTTATTTGATAAGAGTGGCCTACATTTTAGTTAAACCTGCATCTGCCCGGTAGTGAAGTTCACTTTTACCGGGGTCTTACTTATATAAGATAAGTTTAAGTATCCCAGAATGAAATATTCAGGCGCTTTGCGCTGGGGTCAATATGACAAAATCAAATCGTTTCGCCTCTATCCGCTCCACCAGAAAAACCGCTACTACACAACAAGCCGAGCCTGCTAAACCAGCGGCCCAGCACTCTGTTGTCAGAGAAGCTGTTGAACATTCAGATAAGTTAAGTCTGACTCACCTGGGTTGGCGTGCTCATTTTCAGCGTCAGTTAGCTGAGCACGGTTTTCAAGGCGGCAGGGTGGCGCGGATCTCTGCCCACCACCGTGGTCAGTACGACTTGTTAACTGAGCAGGGGGAAACAAGGTTAGCTATCAAGAGTGACCTCCCGCCTATGACAGTAGGTGACTGGCTACTACTCGATGAACAGGAGCGCTTTTTACACCTGTTTGAGCGTGATTCACTGTTCAGTCGCAAGGCGGCGGGGTGCAGGTCTGAGCGGCAACTTATCGCATCGAATCTGGACTGGGTATTTATCGTCTCATCGCTTAATTACGACTTTAATATCAACCGAATCGAGCGTTATCTGGCGCTGGTCAATGACGCTAAAGTCACACCTGTAGTGGTGCTGACTAAACAAGATCTCTGTGATGATATCGGTGTCTATACCGAGAAGCTTAGGGCGCTGGATAGCAACTTACTCATCGAGACCGTTAATGGTCTCGATAGTGATAGCGTAAAGGGGCTTGAGCGTTACTGCGGCGTAGGTAAAACGGTGGCGCTGATTGGCTCATCCGGTGTAGGTAAGTCGACGCTGGTTAACAGCTTACTCGGCCAGGCGGAGCAGAGCACTTCAGGTGTGCGAACCGATGACAGTAAAGGGCGGCATACGACCACCGGTCGCTCCCTGCACCAGATGCCAAGTGGCGGGTTATTGCTCGATACGCCGGGTATGCGCGAGTTGCAGCTAGCTGACTGTGAAGCTGGGGTGAATGACACTTTCTCTGAGTTGGTCAGCTTAGCCGAGCAGTGCCGCTTCGGTGATTGCCAGCATCAACAAGAGCCGGGCTGCGCGGTTCAAGCTGCTATCTCATCGGGCAACTTGAGTGAGCGCCGCCTCATCAGTTATCAAAAACTGCTGCGCGAACAGGCACTCAATGGTGCCAGTATCGCCGAGAAGCGTGCCCAGGGACGCAGTCAGAGTAAGCTATATAAACGGATCCAGGACTGTTCCAGATCCAATAAGCGGGGCTAGTCAATAGGGGCTGAATAAGAGTAGATAACGCTTATAAAGCTTTTTATCCAAGTTATCGCCGGACGGAGGAGTAGAACTGCTACTTCCGGGTTTATGAATGCGAGAAAAGGATGTTCGAATGAGTGATGACAAGGATGTCAATTAACGGAGTTATGATTAAAGGTTACCGCCACATTCATACTCGTTTATTGGAACATATCGTTTCTTTTTGTTTGGTTTTTTGTAGTATCTATAGTCCATGCTCTCAGCCCTTGTATCCTCAGTCCTTGTATCTCAGTTCTCTTTATCTCACTTGTCTTTGACCTGTTTATCCGTTTGGAATTAATTCCATATGTGGACAGAGTTTGCACATGTTTTCCCTGTTGCGGAAGGCTTCAAAACTCTGGCTTAAATACTTTGCTGACTATGAAACTCACTTGTATCTTAACATGTAACTAAAATGAGGTTTTTTAGATCCAATCTGTAATGGCTCGGTGAAACATCTCTGATTGCTTGTTCTTAAAATATGGGCTGAAATATCTATGCTGCTGAAACACAAAATAACGGGGCTGTTTACTTCGTTATCATTTTTTATGGTGCTCCTCGTATCTATCGTTGCTTATCAAAATTTTGCAGAGTTCAGCCAAGCTAGCTACCAGGCTAAGGTCGAAACGCAATCTAAGCTGGTGGCTCAGGCATTAGATGAAAAGTTAATGCGTTTTTTCGATGTAATCGACTCTGCCGCATTCTTCTTCGACGACAATGGTGAGCTCGATCTTGAGCGAGCAAATATGACCGTTGAGCAGATTGCCAGGACGGTAAAAGGGGAGGCTGGTATCTATTTGGGCTTGAAAGATGGCACCCTGATTAGTGATGGTAAGGTTGTGGAAAATTTCAATGCGATCACGGCTAAGCGTGAGTGGTTCTTGAAGATTTTTGAAGGTGAGCATTACGTGGTTTCAAGGTCTTTTGTGGATGTAACAAAGAACGTCGAAGTGTTTGGCCTTTCTGTTCCTATTATGCATCAAGGGCGAACATCCGGAGTCGTGTTAATCAACATCCCCGTTAAGTTATTCAGTGATTTCGCCGCCTCTCTTACCAGTAACAACCAGATGTTCGTCTACCGCAGTGATGGCTATATAGTATCGAGTGAGAAACAGGAAAATATTGGTAAAAACATATTTGAGATACGCCCACAATACAGGGGGATATCAGAATCAAATAAGTCAATAACATACACAGCTCCCGGATTGGGCGATTACTTCGTTACAAGTAATAAGTTGAAGGTTCGTAACTGGACTGTGGCTAGCTATGAAGCGGTTAATGTTATTGAAGCTGCTAGCATGAATAATCTATATGAAGCGCTAATCTTGATTGTCATCTCTCTGGTTGCGCTCATGCTCATTATTTACCAGATGGTTATCCGTCTTATCTACAAACCTATTGGCGGGGAACCACTGGAGATCTCAAACATTGTTAAGCAAGTAGCAGAGGGCGATTTGAGTATGGATTTACCCTCTTCCGGGCAGGAGGAAGGTGTTTATGGCAGCGTGATTGCGATGGTGCAGAAACTTAGGGAAATTGTCACCAATATCAATGAAACCACAGGCGAGCTTAATCGCTCCTCAGCCTCCTTATCAACGTCAGCAGAGACTATGAGCGATGGCTCCAAGACACAAACAGTGCAGCTTGAGCAGACGTCGACGGCGATGAATGAAATGACCTCCACAGTTGATGAAGTGGCGCGAAGCGCACTGCAAGCTGCAGAGTCGGCTCGCGAAGCTAATGAGCATTCCGAATTGGGAATGAAGGTGGTAGAGGATATGAATGCCAATATCCACTCTCTGGTCAACGAGATGAGTAATGTCACCCATGTCATCGAAAATGTTGAGGCAGAAACTGTCAATATTGGTAGCATCCTCGATGTGATTAAAGGCATTGCCGATCAGACTAATCTTTTAGCTTTAAATGCCGCAATCGAAGCGGCACGAGCCGGTGAGCAAGGTCGAGGTTTTGCGGTCGTGGCCGATGAAGTTCGAAGCCTTGCAAGTCGAACACAATATAGTGCCAATGAGATCACTGTGATGATTGAAAAGCTGCAAACAGAGGCTAAAAAAGCGGTAGAACAGATGGGGACGAATGCTCAGGTTGCTCGAATCACTTCGACAAAGACAGAGGAGGCGAACCAATCTCTGACACAAATCACAAGTTCTGTTTCTATTATTCTAAATATGAATGATCAGATTGCTACGGCGTCAGAGCAGCAAACCCAGGTTGCAGCAGAAATTAACCAGAGTGTTCTGGAGATCAATGATTCGGCGAAAGAAACCAATAAGCACGCCGATAGCACTACGCAACTTTCACAAGAGCTGGGCGGAATGGCGAATACCCTAAATGGTATTGTGAGCCAATTTAAGCTTTGAAGGCAGCCTTAAATATCCGTTAATGTTACGCATAGATGTGGCCGTGATCCTTGGTGTTCACGGCTTTTTATTACATGCTGCAAATAGGCTGCTTTCATCAAAAATTTAATGATGAAGAAGATTCCAGCTAAAATTTGTATGCTTTATGATGGTGCCTGTCCCCGCTGTACCAAGGACCGGGATAACTATCTACGCCTGGTAAGAGGCCGGGCCGAAGGGGTGAGCAGGTTCGATATCACCGGCAGGGATGAGCAGTTAAAGCGTTGGGGGATAGATCCCCGCAAGGCGTTGACTGAGTTACATGTGATTATTGGCTCAGATGAGAGCATGGAGAGGGCGCTGGAGAGCCGGGAGGTAGAAAATGGATCGTTTGTCTCAAACGAAGGCCTAAACTTGCCGGGCGAGGCCAGAGTATTATCAGAGCTCGATGCCTATATTGTTTTGATGCACAGGGGACCGGTGCTGAAACCCTTAGCTTGGTTTATGGGCTTGAATCCGGTGCGTCTAGCGTTGTCTGCCTGGTATCGTAAGTCCGTTCATAAACGGCTCGAGCGTGAAGGGCGCCTTTAATTGCGACTTCTATCTGGCAGCTTGAGTGAACCCGGTCTTTCAATAATCAATAACCGTGCTGAGAATTGACTCACTATATTGCCTGAAAACTTCAAGATTGATTCAGTTTGTCTGAGCTACTACCCCAGCTGTTTACTTCGTTGAACGGACGATAAAATTATCTGTGATAAACACCTTTATGCTTAAATCTGGCGTGTAAAATCAAGTGCGGATATGCTCACGCCACTTTGGCCGATTCTGGCAATGTATTCTGGTCGGTTTCAGGAGGGTTTAAGGTAAAATAATTTATAATTACAAACGATTATGTTTAATGGCTGAAAGGGACTAGCTACCCCTGATAAGTGTATTTAGTTTCACGAGGTGCTAAATGAGCTTCTTTGATAACGCTGTGGTTATATTGCTCCTGATAGGGGTTAGTTGTTTCTTCTCCATGTCGGAGATAGCCCTTGCCGGGGCGCGTAAGATACGTCTGCGGCAGCTGGTCTCGGAGGGAGACTCCCGGGCCAAAAAGGTGTTGCAGCTGCAGGCTCATCCGGGCAGTTTCTTCACTGTGGTGCAGATAGGCCTTAACGCCGTGGCCATCATGGGGGGAATCGTGGGGGAGTCTGCATTTACTCCCTATTTCCATGCCATTCTCTTGCCCTGGCTGAGTGATCCTTGGTTGTCTCAGGTGAGTTTCTTTCTCTCCTTCGCTATGGTGACCAGTCTGTTTATTCTTATCGCAGATTTAATGCCTAAGCGGGTGGCGATGGCGCAGCCTGAGAAGGTGGCCATGCTGTTTGTCGGCCCCATGATGGTCTGTATTGTGGTACTCAAACCTTTGGTCTGGTTCTTCAATGGCCTGGCGAACCTGTTCTTTCGTCTGTTTCAGATCCAGACATCACGTAACGATGAGGTCACATCGGACGATATCTATGCTGTGATGGATGCCGGAGCCGAGGCTGGAGTCTTGGATAAAGGGGAGCAACTGATGATGGAAAAAGTGTTTGAGATGCAATCCATTCCAGTAACAGCTGCGATGACGGCGCGGGAGAGTTTGGCCTATTTTCTGCTGCAAGACAGTGAAGAGGAGGTAAAGCGTAAGATCTCTGAAGACCCTCACTCCAATTTTTTAGTCTGTGACGGTCAACTTGATACAATTAAAGGCTTTGTTAATGCCAAGAAACTGCTTCTCTGTCTCATCAATGGACAGAGTATTAGCCTAAAAAATAACGAGTTAGTACAGAGCTGTTTCGTTATTCCCGATACGCTAAGTTTATCTGAATCTATGGAGTATTTTAAAAACAGTCGTGCAGATTTTGCCGTAGTGATCAATGAGTATTCTTTGGTTGTGGGAATCGTGACGGCGAAAGATCTTCAAGATGCGGTGATGGGGGCTTGGTTACTGCCCGCTAATGAGGAGCAGATTATCGCCCGTGATAGTCACTCATGGTTGATGGATGGTGTGACACCTATTACCGATGTGATGCGTGCGCTGGATATTGATGAATTTCCACTAAACCATAACTATGAAACCATTGCTGGTTTCATGATGTTTATGCTTCGCAAAATTCCAAAATGCACTGACTCTATTAATTTTGCAGGTTATAAGTTTGAAGTGGTGGATGTTGATGCTTATAAGGTCGATCAACTGCTGGTGACTCGGCTTAAGACAAAGTGCGTGGTTGAAGAAGAGGTTGCTTATCCCTAGGTTTAAAGACTAAGACTAAGACTAAGACTAAGACTAAGACTAAGACTAAGACTAAGACTAAGACTAAGACTAAGACTAAGACTAAGACTAAGGGGGGAAAGATGAAGAGGGTCATGTTCATCTTTTTTCCTCAGTTACAGCATGTGGTGAATCTAAGCCTGCTTGAAGGCTGCGCGTAGCTTACAGTTCCCTGGGCCAAGAGACCTGCGCCCTGTTCACTGCCGGAGCGCTTAATCTCGCTGTTTCATATACTGTTTCGGCGATTGACCTAAAGTCTTTTTAAAGAAGGTAATAAATGCGCTGACGGATTCGTAACCCAGCTCATCGGCGATGCGTTGTACTGACTCACCCGTTGCCAACTTTTGTATTGCCAACACTATATGTAATTGCCCCCGCCAACGGCCGAATGTGAGTCCAATTTCTTTTTTAACCAAGCGGGCGAGTGTGCGTTCGCTCATGGCATATACCGCGCCCCAGTCTGCAACACTGCGCCTGTCTTCGGGGGTGGCTAACAGTTGAGTTGCGATGGCGTTGAGCCTGGGCTCTGTTGGAATGGGAAAATCAAAGTGCTCTGTCGGCATAGATCTAAGTTGCTCGATTAATACCGCCACTAATTTATCGGTAGAGCTGCCCGGCAGGTAATCTTGCTCTTGTAGGGTGAGGTGGGAGATTAACTCTCGGATCAAGGGGGATATCGACAAGGTACAGCTCTTATCTGGCATGCCTTCAACGTCGGGATCGATAAATAACATGCACACACTGGCATTTTTAGATATTTGATTACTGTGAGGTACTTGACTGGGGATCCACACCGCGCAATTAGGCGGCACAATCCAAATGGCATCGGCAATTTTGCATTTTACAAAACCTGTGAGCGCCATGACCAGTTGGCATTTGTGGTGTTGGTGAAACGGCGTTTCTGCATCCTTATCTCCACCCATTAACTTTAGTGATACCACCTGTTGTGGATAAACATCGGAATCGAATGCCGGGAAGATTGGATAGCTTAAATTCATAGTTTGACCGTTTTTAGATATATATAGTCACTATAGCTCAATACAGTAATGCAATTGAAGGCTAATCTAGCGTGATTAAAATAATGAGTGATACCCATTTTTCAAAGAGGAATATTTGTGACCCAGCTTCAACCTTCTCGTCTTGCCAGCAGTGCTTTTCTATTGCTCGGCGTTTTACTGATCTCCATTAGTTTACGCAGCCCGATCACCGGTGTTGGTCCGCTATTGGATGCCATTAGAGCTGAGCTTAATCTCTCTGCCACTCAAGCGGGGATGCTGACCACTTTACCCTTACTGATTTTTGCCATTTTTTCGCCAATTGCGTCGATGATTGGTCGAAAAAGAGGCTTGGAACAAGCGCTAATGATGTCTCTGGTTTTGATTCTTATCGGTCTTATCGGTCGCTCGTTAGGTTCCTCAATCACACTCTTTGTAGGCACTATTATTATCGGCGCAGGTATCGCGATTGCTAATGTGTTGCTACCGAGTTTAATGAAACGCGACTTTCCCCATAAAATCGCCACCATGACCTCAATGTATGTATTGATGATGGGGGCGGGCTCGGCATTAAGTGCCAGCTTAGCCATTCCTTTAGCCAATATGGCAGACAGCTTGGCGATAAGCGTCATTCCAAGCTGGGCTTTCTCATTAGGTAGCCTGATTATTTTCCCGCTTATTGCTATCTTGGTTTGGTTACCACAAATGGGGGGGCACACGTTACCGGCTAAAGATACCGCCAAACTCGATAGTCATAGTTACCTTTGGCGTAGTGCGAGTGCTTGGCATATCACCCTATTTTTATCGCTGAACTCTTTTTTGATGTACATTTTTATTAGCTGGCTCCCAAGCATTTTGGTAGATAATGGCTACAGCCATCAACAGGCGGGGATGATCCATGGCGTACTGCAATTGTTCACCGCAGTTCCTGCACTGGTATTAATTCCTTTAATGGCAAAAATTAATGATAAGCGCATGCTGAGTTTAGGGTTAACCACACTCTCATTCATAGGTATTGTTGGCTTGATTATCATGCCGACGTTAGCCATTTTATGGGCCATGATGTTCGGCTTTGGTGCCGGCGGTGGTTTTATCTTAGCCTTAGCGCTAATGAGCCTACGTACAAGTAATGCTCAGCAAGCTGCTTCTTTGTCAGGTATGGCGCAATGTTTAGGCTATTTACTGGCAGCGTCAGGACCTATCATCATGGGGGCGTTACATGAGCAGACGGCAAGTTGGCAATTGCCATTAATCGTATGCGCTTGCGCCTGTGCGTTATGGAGTGTATTTGCTGTATTGGCTTCTAAGAGTGATGTAATATCTGAATCACCAAGAATGGTGTTGAATCCATTAACTAATAATCCTTAATTAAACATTAAGTTAGCTGGGAAAATCATCGTTTTACCCAGCTACATTTAGGGATTAAAAAACTAACGATTAATGAATGATCCTTAGCCTGTATATAGCGGCCTCAGATAATACACATTCATCTTCTCGGAGTAGACTTTTGGCGGAGTCAATGGTTTTATCGTAGTTGAAATTGCGGTGAAAATCCCAGTAACCTTCTGAGTTTTCGAGCCATTCAGGATACTTCTTACCACCTAATTCTATGGTCAACGGACCCTTTCTTAGTTTTTCCATTAGATTTCTCCTATTGGCCCTGTTTGTCAGGGTCGTTGTCTCAGTAAATGAATACATAACAATCTTGAAAAATATCGCAATGGAGCTATGAAGCTTTTGTGTCGGGGGTAACGCTTAATACCAGGTTCAATATTGATGGGTCTTGCTTAATACAGGGGTTTTAGCTAAGTCAGAGGTATGACTAAAAAATTCCTGTACTTAAAGATAGAACAATCTCATCACTTTTACAGCAAGTATTTTAAGTAATACAGAGCAGATACCCATTTTGCGTTATAACTCCCGTAAAGTCAGCACCGGGCATTGTGCCTAATTTAAGATGAACGCCAATTGCTAGTTGTAGAAAAAAAAGGTGAAGCGTTTCCGCTTCACCTTTTTATTAAGCACGTCAAATAAGCTTACTGCTAACTTATTTTGTCAGCCCTGCGAATTAAGCCGAACTTAATCGCCTTGTTCAACACCCGCTCTGTTGATCAGGAACTGAGTTAGCAAGGGGACCGGACGTCCGGTAGAGCCTTTGTTAGCACCACTGTTCCAAGCCGTACCAGCCACATCGATATGTGCCCAGTTATACTTTTTGGTGAAGCGAGACAGGAAGCAAGCCGCCGTGATTGAACCACCGGCGCGACCGCCAAGGTTAGTCATATCGGCAAATGGGCTCTCTAAATGCTCCTGGTACTCATCCCACAACGGCATGCGCCAAGCTCTGTCGCCACTTTGCTCACCGGCATTTAACAGCTCGTGTGCAAGTGGGTTGTGTCCCGAGAACAGACCCGATGCGTGCTTACCCAGCGCGATGACGCAGGCACCGGTTAAGGTTGCGGTATCTACCACTAATTCAGGATCGAAACGCTCAACATAGGTTAGAACATCACATAATACCAAGCGACCTTCGGCATCAGTGTTTAGCACTTCAACGGTTTGGCCTGACATAGTCGTGAGAATGTCACCGGGGCGGTATGCGTTGCTCGATGGCATGTTTTCACAGCCGGCAAGAATAGCCACTACATTGATAGGTAGCTTCATATCACACAGGGCTTTCATCGCACCGATAACGCCGGCAGCGCCACCCATGTCATATTTCATTTCGTCCATGGCTTCGCCAGGCTTAAGTGAAATACCACCCGAGTCGAAGGTTAGGCCCTTACCGACCAAGACGATTGGCTTTTCGGTATTGTCGACGGCACCCTTGTACTCCATAACAGTCATAATCGATTCGTTATCACTGCCACGACCGACTGCCAGGTATGAGTTCATACCAAGTTTAGCCATCTGCTCTTCGCCAACGGTCGTGACGGTAAGCTCTTCACTGTTCTCGCCCATTTGACGAGCCTGAGAAGCAAGGTAAGCTGGGTTGCAGATGTTTGGCGGCATGTTAGCCACATCTCGACATAGACGCATACCGGCAGAGACTGCCATGCCATGTTCGATGGCGCGTTCACCCACGGTCAGTTCGCGACGTGTAGGTACGTTAAATACCAGTTTGCGCAGGGGACGACGAGTCTCACCTTTGGCACTCTTCAGGGCATCGAAACTGTAGAGACTGTTTTGAGTCGTTTCTACGGCTTCACGCACCTTCCAATAGGTGTCACGGCCTTTAACGTGCAACTCGGTCAGAAAACAAACGGCTTCCATCGAGCCTGTTTCGTTCAGAGTCTTGATAGTTTTAGTGATGATCTGCTTGTATTGGCGCTCATCTAATTCACGCTCTTTTCCACAGCCAACAAGTAAAACTCGCTCACTTAGTACGTTTGGCACATGATGCAAAAGTAGCATCTGGCCAGGTTTTCCTTCTAAATCGCCACGACGAAGTAAGTTACTGATATAGCCTTCACTTATTTTATCAAGCTGCTCAGCAATACCAGACAGACGTCGAGGTTCATACACGCCAACCACAATACAGGCCGAACGTTGTTTTTCCGGACTACCGCTCTTAACGCTAAACTCCATGAGCTCTCCTAGATTCTTAAAGACAAATTTTAATATTTATTAGATAATGTCTGCTTGCGCCCAAAACGGGCCTAAAATTGGTACACCAAAGTCTGTTTTTTAGGTGTTTTTTCGCCATTTTTAGTTCATGGCTGGTCACAAAACTACCAAAAGTAGACAGTCTACATGAAAGTTTGACTGACACCAGCATAATTATAAGTTTAGAGACCGGATCCAGCCTGTGATTGTATTTAGATATCTGATTAGAGAAGTTTTTAAGGCACAAATAGCGGTACTTTTCGTGCTTCTGGCTATTTTTATTAGCCAACACTTTGTTCGAGTACTCGCAAACGCTTCAGACGGTGAATTTCCCGCCTCTCTGGTCATGACCCTGTTGGGCCTCAACCTTCCCTATCTTGCGGTCTTAGTCCTGCCTTTAAGTTTATTCTTAGGCATATTGATGGCTCATGGGCGTATGTACGCCGAAAGTGAGATGGTGATATTGCACGGTGTGGGCGTGAGTGAATGGTACATAACACGAGTCACGCTCTTGTTGGCTCTGATAAATATGCTCTTCACCGGTTACCTGTCTGTCTTTGTGACGCCTTGGGCTGAAGAGAAGCAGAATCAGGTGCTGGAATCGGCTCAGTCTGAAGCCGGGCTTGCGGCTATTACCCAGGGGCGTTTCCAGACCAGCCCCAATGGCAGAGCCGTATTGTTTGTCGAACGAATCGACAGAGATAATCAACTCGATAAAGTCTTCGTTGCCCAACTTCCCGATCCCGAAGATGAGTCGGGCCAGAGTAATATCGTGATGGCTAAAGGAGGCAGTGTTGTCGAAGACAGCTCCGGTGGACAACGCCTGCAACTCAATAATGGTGTCCAGTATCAGGGCACACCTAAGAAAGTCGATTTCCAGGTCGTTGAGTTTGGTGGCTACCAGATGCAGATTAAAGAGCAAGAAGTTGACGAGCGTCGACGTAAGCTTTCTGCACTGCCCATCAAAGATCTGATGGCCTTAGATGGTCCGGAGGCGACGGCCGAGTTCCATTGGCGATTAGCTATACCGCTGGCTATCCCCTTAATGACACTGATTGCCGTCCCTATGGCGCGGGTTAATGTTCGTCAAGGGAAGTTTGCCAAGATGTTCCCGGCCATTTTACTCTATCTCGGTTATTTCGGCTTGATGATAGCCGGTCGAAAAGCCTTAGAAGATGGCGTAGTGCCTGCTTATCTGGGGATGTGGTGGATACATGCCTCGGCTCTGTTCCTGGGAATATTGCTCTTGGGCAAGGAGCGACCCTCGGGAGCGAAAATATCGGGTATGTTTAAGCGTAAGAAGGTGGCTGCGTGAGGATTTTAGATCTCTATATTGCCAGAACAATAGTCAGTACCTCAGCCCTGTGTCTGCTTATTCTTACCGGGCTTTCAGGCATCATAAAATGGGTAGATCAGCTACGTGTGGTCGGGCGTGGCAGTTACACTATGCTCGATGCCGGTATTTATGTTTTGTTCCTTATCCCCCGTGACTTGGAGATGTTTTTTCCTCTGGGAGTGCTACTTGGTGCCTTGATCGGTATGGGGATGCTGGCATCGAACTCTGAATTGGTTGTGATGCAGTCTTCGGGCTTGTCTCGCTGGCAAATTACCCTATCTGCAATGAAAACCGCCATTCCTTTGATGCTGTTAATTATGGCTCTGGGAGAGTGGGGAGCGCCCATTGCAGAGCAAAAAGCCAATGAGTTACAGGCAACGAAGATTTCCGGTGGCAGCCTGATTAAATCCAGTCGTGGGATCTGGGCGAAAGATGGCGACCTGTTTGTTAATATCGGCGAAGTCGAAGATATCAATAACCTCAATAACATCACCCTGTATGAGTTCGATGAGACGCTCTCTTTAGTACGTACCATTCATGCCGAACATGGTGTCTATTCCAATGACCACTGGCGCTTAGTGGATGTGAGGCAGACCGATCTGACGGAAGACAAAGTGACTCTCACAGATCTAACTCTCTACCGTTGGGAGTCGACCCTGACACCCGATAAATTGAGTGTCGTTTCTGTTAAGCCTGAAGCGCTCTCTATTCAGGGATTGATGGACTATCTGGATTACCTCAAGGTTAATAATCAAGATTTTGCTCGATACGAACTGGCACTGTGGCGAAAACTACTGCAGCCGGTGACTGTGGGAGTGATGATGCTCGTCGCGCTCTCTTTCGTGTTTGGTCCGCTAAGAACCGTGACTATGGGAGCGAGAGTGCTGCTTGGCGTTATCGCCGGATTCAGCTTCTACATCAGTAGTGAAATCTTTGGCCCGCTAACCTTAGTCTACGGCCTGCCGGCATTTATTGGCGCCGGAATGCCCGCGGTGATATTCAGTGCCGGAGCGGTTTACTTTATAAGGAAGTAAGCGTCGAGTTACGGGATTCGAGGAACGAGGTACGAGAATTCGCTGCAGGTTGCGATCTACGAGTAACGAGCCGCAAAATGCATCTGCTTTTCGCGACTCGAAACTTTCTTGGCTTTGTCTTTAGCTCGTGGCTCGGAACGCTTTAACTCGCGACTCGATACTTTCTCTGCTCTGTCTTTAGCTCGAGGCTTAGAACTCTTTACCTCGTAACTCGAAACTTTCTTTGCTCTGTCTTAAACCTCGCGGCAGCTCTTAAACCCCATGCCAGTTACGCATTTGGTTAGCTTCCTTCGACAGTACCACCACTTCTGAGCGAGTCATCATATCCTGAAGGGCGAGCTTATCTCCGTTGATTAATATCCACAGATTACCTATGCCAAGCAGAGACCATACCAGTCTGGCTGCGGCTGTGATAAGACTCAGGCTCTGACCGTTAGGGTGCTGCACCTTAAGTCTCCAGGCGCGCATGCCCAGAGTTTGGCCGCCATGACTCCAAAAGGCGATATAGAACAGGCCCACACACAGTGCTATCCAGAATTGATATATGCCTTGGTATAAAGAGTTTCCGTTTAGCAGGTCAGATACATGCTCATAATTTCCCATCTCGATCACCCCATATGAGGTGAGGGCGGTAAACACCCCAAAGCCTATGGCTCCGGCTATCATGTAAACGGCAACGGCGAGCAGTAGATCGTAGACGATGGCGCCGAAACGACGGAAGAAACTCGCACGGGGGAAATTAGCATGTTCGCTATTGGGCATTGAGCTTTCTTTCATTGATATTCTCTTAACTTTAACTTAGAACAGAACCTGTTTATCCAGCCATTAAACATGACTGGCCAAACTACGGGCTAGAATGACTCACTAAAGCGACGTTCTATGAGGTTTCTTTCGGGTCATCTTTAATGTAGTAGATATCGCTAAAGCCCATTTTTGCAAACTCGTTATCTCTGAAGTCTCTTACTGCCGACTTTCCTTTAGAGGTCATCATCACCTGCTGCTCCATCATATGATAGTTGGTGAGATCTATCCCTTCCGCCGCCGCGACAGCCTCATGGATATTATTGAATTTGTCATAGGCGAAGTTGATCTCTTTCGCTTGTTTCTTAAATTTATAGGTAATTCTACGAGCCATAATACATTCTCTAAAATAAGTTACTGAAATAAGTTTCTAAAATAAGTGTCTAAGTTTAAGCGCTTAGATCCAGCTCCATATAGCAGGCATCTGGAGTATAACTCTCGAGACTCTTTTCTATCGGGTGAGCGATAAAGCCCTGCCTGCGCCAGAAGCTGTCCGCACCTTGTACCGCTACCAGTGATATACAGGGGAGGCCAAGTTCTCTGGCGAGTTCGACTAAGGCATTAAAGGCCCGCTTACCCGCTCCTTTTCCCTGCACTTTCGATGACAGGGCGATATCATGCAGATACAGGGTATCCGGGTTAGTCACCGCGACCAAAGTTTGCTCAAGCGAAGGTGGAGAGCCGACAACCCAGGGGTGTGCGAGGCAATATCCGACGACTTGCTTATCTAGCTCTATAACGAAGCAAGTTTGTGGCGAAACCAACCATTTACTACGCAATACTTCCAGCGATTCGGGTTCAATTTGAGGGTAGCACTCCTCTTGGATCAGTAATATCTCATGCCAATCCGCAGAGTTTATACTTCTAAGTTGCATCTCTCTCCTAAAACCGCCAGCTGCTGTGATGGCGGTATAATACGTTATTTTATGTGGCTTTGCTTTAGTTCAGCTATCTTCTTTTAGGTCACTTATTGCAGCACTCTACTTTAAATATCTTTGCTCCAGATGTCGTTTGAAATAATCGGGGTTGAGAGTTTCGCCTGTAGCCTGTGTGACCAAATCATCAGTGCTTAATAGGCTTCCCTGTGACCAAATTTTTTGTTCTAACCACTCAAATATTTGAGCTATGTTTCCTTGGGCAACTAAGGTGTCCACCGGGCCTAAGCTTGTCTCCATAGCAAAACGAAACTGCGCCGCATACATAGCACCTAAGGTGTAACTGGGAAAGTATCCAAGCTCGCCGACGGCCCAGTGAATATCTTGCATGCAGCCGTCTTTAAAGTTGCCTTGGGTGTTAACGCCTAATAGCGAGTGCATCTGATGGGCCCAGAAATCAGGTAGTCCGGCGACACTGAGGCTACCGTCGATTAAGCCTTTCTCGGCTTCGAACCTGAGTAGGATATGACAGGGGTAGGTGATCTCGTCTGCATCGACCCTGATAAGGCCCGGATTAACCCGGGTGTAGATATTGGTCAGTTGCTCCGTTGAAAGTTGGCTACCTAAGTGTTTGGCAATTTGCGGCTGTAAATGGGAGAGGAATCCGCTACCGCGTCCCAACTGCATTTCACAAAACAGACTCTGGCTCTCATGGATAGCCATCGAACGAGCATGACCGGCAGGCTGCCCTCGCCACTGAATCGGCAATCCCTGTTCATATCTGGCATGGCCAGTTTCATGGATGACGCCCATTAAGGCGCTGGTGAAATCGGATTCATCGTAGCGGGTCGTCAGGCGAACATCGCCGGGTACCCCGCCACAAAATGGGTGACTACTCACATCTAATCGACCCTGAGTAAAATCAAACCCGAGAAAGTCCATCACCTCTCGACCTAATATCTCTTGAGACTGACTGCTGCAAGTGTCGACATTAAACCTGGGCTCCCCTGCCTGTTGATGCTGAACTTGCTGGATCAGTGAGGGTAACCAACTTTTAAGCTGACCAAATATGGATTCCAGGCGCTCGGTGGTCATGCCCGGTTCAAATTTGTTTAACAGGGCATCGTAAGGGGATAAGCCTTGGGCTTGTGCGCGGATATTCGCTTCCTCTTTAACGAGCGCCATCAAGGCTTCTAGATTTGGCTTGAATCCCTGCCAGTCGTTATTCTTGCGTTGATCGCGCCAGGCATGCTCGCATCGATACGCGAGCTCTGTCTTTGCCTTTACCAGTGATGCGGGGATCACGTTGGCCTGAAAAAATTGATAATTCATCTCTTTCAGGTTTGCTGTTTGCTCGCGAGTTAAGGGTTCATCTTGAGCAAGTTGTAGTGTGTCGGCAAGGAATGGGGCTGTTTTTAGCTCGTGAATATGTTTGGCTAACTCAGCCATCGCGGCACCACGCGCGGTGCTGCCGCCTATTGGCATCATGGTCGCCTGATCCCAGTCACCCAGTGCACTTAGATGCTCAAAATGAGAGATTGTCTGAAAATGCTTTGCGAGCGTGTCGTAATGGGAGCTTGGGTTTGCCTGGTTCATATCAACTCAATATGGGATCATTTAAAGGTTATGGTACTGACTTTTAATGTAACAGCCAACTTGATTAAATCACATCTCTCATAGATAGGAATTTGGATTTCTATATTTTTGGAATTTTGCTATAGTCCGAAAATGAAGGTAGGGCTTAAAGTTATTTTTTGCTTAACTTTCAGTGAAATGGATGTCTTTAATGTACATGGAGCTTAGTATCGTGGAATTCTTGTTTGCTCAGGCTAATTTACCTTTTTTACTCTCACTCTCTCTCGTTGTCTTATTGGGCCTGTTCGAAGGCTTTTCGTTAATCTTAGGTTTTGGTTTGTTCGGGGGGCTGGATGATTGGCTAGCCGTCGATGTTGACCCGGAGGTAAGCGGTTTTACCGGAATCGCCGGTTGGCTGTGCTTGAATCGGCTTCCTCTTCTTATTTGGTTTGTCCTTGTCTTAGTCAGCTTTGCTCTTGTTGGTTATACCAGTAATTTTGTCGCGATGACATTTACAGGACAAGCCTTATATCAGGAAATTAGTTTACCCATCTCCCTTTTTGTAACTGCTTTTTCCTGTCGCTACATAGGTGCAGGCCTTGCCAGAGTATTGCCAAAAAATGAAACCAGCGCGGTATCGATTGATAGCTTGTCAGGCTGTGTCGCTACCGTGACCTTAGGCTGCGCCGTCAAGGGCAACCCGAGTGAGGCCTTAGTGAAAGATCAATATCAACAGAAGCATTATGTCTTAGTCGAACCTGAAATGCCGGGGATTGAGTTTCGTACCGGCACTCAGGTGGTTCTGCTTAGCCGGGCTGGAAGTGTCTGGCTTGCTGCACGCTTCGACGCTTAAGCACACATATGTGAATAATCGAGTTTAAAGATAAGCGATTAATTTTTTAGTGACAATTTAATTAGTATGATTTTTTAAGGAGAAAGAATGGATCAGATACAGGGGATAGGATCGACTTTAGGTGGTAGCTTCGTATTTGTTATTGCTGGTAGTGTGCTGCTGGGAATGCTCGTTATCGGACTCATCTTTGCAAAACTATATCGACGCGCTTCTAAAGAGATGGCGTTTGTCAGAACGGGTTTCGGTGGTGAGAAGATAGTCAAAGATGGTGGGGCAATCGTTTTGCCCGTGTTGCATGAGACTATCGCGGTTAACATGAATACCTTACGTATCGAAGTTGAGAAGATGCAGAAAGATGCGCTTATCACCAAAGACCGGATGCGTGTGGATGTCAGGGCCGATTTCTATCTCAGAGTGGCACCCAGTGCCGAAGGGATCTCGATGGCGGCGCAGACTCTAGGTACACGTACTACACGTGTTGAAGAAGTTAAAAAATTGATGGAGTCAAAGTTTGTCGATGTGCTGCGCGCCGTGGCTGCCGAAATGACCATGACTGAGATGCATGAGCAAAGGTCTGATTTTGTGCAGCGGGTGCAGAATAATGTGGCTAACGATCTGGAAAAGAATGGCTTGGAGTTAGAGTCGGTTTCTTTGACTGGTTTCGACCAGACCGATCTGCAATTTTTCAATGAAAATAACGCTTTCGATGCCGAAGGTCGTGCCCGGCTTGCGAAAATAATCGAAGAGAAGCGCAAAGAGACCAATGATATTGAGCAAGACAACCGCATAAAAATTGAGATGCGAAATCTGGAGGCGGAGAAAGAGTCTTTAGCCATCGAGCAGGCTGAGCAGGAAGCGCGATTGATTCAACAGCAAGCGTTGGACTTTAAGCGCGCTGAGCAAAAAGCCGAGATTTTAAAGCAACAGGAACAGAAAACCCGCGAAGAGCGCGAAGCCGAGATTGCTAAAGAACGGGCTATCGAATCGGCGGAGATCGAAAAGACCAAAGATATCGAAACCCGCGAGATCGAGAAGCGTAATGCTATCGAGCAATCTCGAATTAAGCAGCAAAGAGATATCGAAGTGGCCGAGCAAGATAAGCAGATCGCTGTTGCGCAGAAGTCTGAAGAGGAGTCTGCTGCTCGTGCCAAGGCGGCAGAAGCTGAGAAGTTGAAAGTCGAGAAAGAGGAGGGCGTGATCACGACTCGTCAAGTCGCTGTGGCTAATCGTAGCAAGGAGATCGAAGTGATCGATGCGCGTAAAGAAGCCGAGCGTGAGGCCGTAGGTATTACGGTTCAAGCTGAAGCCGAGAAGCGCGCAGCAGAAGATAAGTCCAGTGCTATTCTTATCGAAGCTAAAGCCGCGGCCGATGCAAAAATGTTACAAGCGGAGGCCGATGAGAAGGTGTATGCCGTTGAAGCTAAGGGTAAGCAAGCCTTGCATGAAGCTGAAAACGTGTTGAGTGATGAGCAGATCGAGTTGCAAAAATCATTGGCCGTGTTAGCCGCCCTACCTGAAGTGGTTAAGCAGTCGGTTAAGCCCCTTGAGAATATCGAAGGCATTAAGATATTACAGGGCTATGGCACAACATCGAACTCTGGTTCTCAAAATGGTTCTGTGATCCAAGCGGGGCAGGGGGGGATCGCCGAGCAGGTTACCACGGCCGCGCTTAATTATCGTGCTAATGCGCCAGTTGTCGACGCCATGCTGCGAGAGCTTGGGTTGGTCGATGCTGATAAGGGCGGGCTTAATGATCTGTTAAGCGGCCAGCATTCACTGGTATCGGATGCGATATCGGTTCCAGAGGCTCCCAAGGGTAAACTCAATGGCGATGGATTGCAGGCTGAACAAGCTGAGCCGGGCTTGAATTGATTTAGCATCCATAAAAAAAGCGCCTGAGGCGCTTTTTTTATGGATGAACCCCATCTCTGGTATTGCACTGCTTAGTTAAGCAGTAGCGCCAGTGCCGGTTGCTCATTATTGGGGAAAAGCTGATAGGCCTTATGGTGCTTGATTAAGCTGGCTTTCTTATCTCCCTGACTGAGAAGAAGCCGATGTTTGGCGGCCACTTTAGCTAACTCCTGCTCATTAACCCTTACAAACATGGTGATAGGCTTGATGATATTCTCGCCCTGAATGTGCCCCTCATACTGCTCTACTGAGATAACCAGGCTATTTTCACCCTCACTGTCGAGTTTTAACTTGGTCGTGACCTCTTCATCGAGGATAACGAGCCAGTCATTCGCCACTAATTCACTCAAAAACTGTTCAAGAGACAGGGCAAGCTGCTGGTTATTCATGGCTACGCGATACTGCTCATCGATACGGGTCAGCAAGGAGGGAAGCTGTGCGCCGGCACCTAAGCTTCTGCCATCTCGGATCCATTGTGTTAAGTCTTTGGCTATCAACTTGGAAAACTGGCGCACTTTCAACGCACTCGCCATCCAGCTGCAGAGAAAGTGACTCTCGGCTGCGGCAGTTTTAATTACGTTTGCTTTTGATGCGCGCTCTTCAAGGGCTGCTAGGCCTGCTTGAGCAAATTCGACGATGGCCTGATTATAGCTTGTCATTATTTGTTCTCGGTATCGTTAAGAAAAAATCACCGGCAAGCGGTGATTTTAAGATAAAAAGGTGTCACCAATGAAAGCAAGCTTATCTGATTTTCTTGACCTTGCCAGGTGCCTTGTTCGATGAATTTTTAACTTTAACTCTACGACTGCCCAGATTCTTCTCTGCGATAATCTGTGCGCCGGTGTTATCTTCTCTTTGCTGTTTCTTGGCAAAGCTTCGGCGTTTCTGAATTTGCTTGATAAGCAACTCACGGCTGCCCACTTCATAACCCGGGACCGTGATGCGGCGAAGCTGCTTGCCAATCAACTTTTCGATATCGGCTAAGGTACGCTCCTCTTCACGGCTAACCAGTGATATTGCGACCCCTGATTTCCCGGCGCGTCCGGTACGACCGATACGGTGTACATAATCTTCGGCTAAGAATGGTAGATCGTAGTTAACGACATACTCAAGATCTTGAATATCGAGGCCACGAGCCGCAACTTCGGTGGCTACCAAGGCGCGTACCTTACCCTCTTTAAACTCACGTAAAGCGCGGCGACGGTTGCCCTGAGCTTTCTCGCCATGTACGACTGCCGATGTGATGCCATCGAGATTGAGCTCTTTTACCAGTTTATCGGCGGCGTCACGTGTCGCGGTAAAGACCAGCACCTGTTGCCAGTTTTTCTTGCCGATAAGTTCAGAAAGGAGCTCTCGCTTACGACGCTGCTCTACCGGGTAGACCACCTGGCTCACGGTATCGGCAGTGCTGTTTTGGCTATCGACACTGATAAGTTTTGGCTTGACCAACATATCGTTGGCCAGTTTCTTCACTGCGCTAGAGAAAGTCGCAGAGAAGAGTAAATTCTGGCGGTTCTTGTTAACTGCCTGCATGATCTTCTGGATATCGCTGATGAAGCCCATATCCAACATACGGTCCGCTTCGTCCAGTACCATAAAGTCGACATTCGACAGGTTTAAGTTACATGCCTGAAGGTGCTCGAGTAAGCGCCCCGGTGTGGCGACGATGATATCTGCCCCACGTTTGAGTTTCTGTGCCTGAGTCTCCAGCTTTACACCACCATAGATGGTTAATACTGAAACCTCCATGTACTTACTGTAATCATTGATATTGTCGGCAATTTGACTGGCAAGTTCACGGGTCGGTGTCAGGATCAGGGCGCGGGTATTAGAGCGCTGAGTCTCAGTCGGGTTGTCAAACATCTTCTGCAAGATAGGCAGTGCAAAGGCGGCAGTTTTACCCGTCCCCGTTTGTGCACTGGCTAATACATCCTGGCCTCGGCGGATCGCCGGAATGGCTTCCTGCTGAACTGGCGTCATTTTCTGATAACCACATTCTGAGATAGCACGTAAAATCTCGGGAGCAAAACTAAAAGATTCAAATCTCATCTTGGGTTTCCTGTATTTAACCAATTCAAATGCCCTGCGAACTTGCAGACCAGTGTTGCCATAACAATAGCCGTCAAAAATTGACGGCGGCGGAATATAGCAAATTTGCGCCGATTTTAACAGCAAATACTATCAGGTCACTCCAGGTATTGTTTAATTCCGCTCTTATTAACCTAATTACCTCGCGATATGATTGTTTAAAGGTGCAAGCCATTTGACAGTTTTGGCTTCTGGACTAGGCTTTATAACAATTACTGCTTGGATTGCATGGAGGCAATATGACACGAATTATGTGTGCTCAAATGGAAGTGGCAGACCTTCTCGCCGGTTTTGATTCTCTTTCTTTCTTACCTACACTCACTTTCATAAGGGCATGCTATGACGATTAATGTCCTGATCATCGATGACTCCCTAAGCTCCTGTCGTGTGTTGAGTAAACACTTTAGTCAATTGAACGTGGATCGGGTCGAGTATTGCAGAGATGGCCAAACGGCGTTACGGACGCTGACAAAATATAAAGGTGATTATCAGGTGATTGTGGTCGATCTGCATATGCCTAAAATGGATGGTATTGAGCTGTTGATCAGGCTTAGTCAGATAGGTTTCAAGGGTGGGGTGATCATCGCCTCAGGTATGGAAAGCCGGATAATAGAAGCCGCCTCGCAGGTCGTCGTAAACTCCAGGTTAAGGCTGCTAGGCGCTCTGATGAAGCCAGTGTGTCCCTCTCAGCTGAAGATATGTATCGAACGCTTGTTTATGATGAACCATGAGCTGGCGCCCAAGCAGGCAATGATGAAGGTGAAGGAGTTGCAGGAAGCGATTAACGCCAACAAGGTGATCCCCTATTATCAGGCTCAGATGGATGTTAAAACCGGTGAGATAAAAGGTTTCGAGGTGTTGTGCCGTATTCAACAAGGTGAACAATTACAGCTTATTTCACCAGGCCGCTTTATCGATCTGGCCGAAGAACATAACTTGCTCAATAGCTTAACCGATAAGCTCATCACCAGAGCGATGGATGAGTGGAGAGAGATAGGCCGGATGAGCTCCTGTGTCGGTAGTAGCATCTCGATAAATCTGACTCCGAACCAACTCGCACAACGAAGCTGGCCAAATCGTTTGATCCGTTATTGTGAAGATAAACAGCTCGAACCCTCTAAGGTGACCATAGAGATAACGGAAAACCAGGTGCTCAATAAGCAGAGCCAGCATTCGAGCATCAGTCGGCTCAGAATGCATAATTTTGGCGTCGCTATCGATGATTTCGGCACCGGTTATACCAATCTGTCTCAGTTGTGTAAGTTACCGATCAGTGAGGTTAAGCTCGATATGAGTCTGGTTAAGGGGATCCACTTAGATCCGCTTGCTCAAACTATTTTGAAATCTCTGCAGGATATCAGCCAAGGCTTAGGGGTAGATCTGGTCGCCGAAGGCGTCGAGGATATACGAGACTTGAACTATCTGGAGAAGATTGATGATCTGCGCCTGCAAGGCTATCTAATCTGTCGACCAAAACCTTTCAGTGAGATCATGCGCTGGTTGAAGGCCCATGAGAAAGTGGGCTGTGGGCAGGTGTTATAGAGTCGAGGGCGCGATGAGTAAATATCGGTTTTGATAAGCTCGTTACTGGTTAAAGTAACGAACTTATGCGAAATCCAAGGCGGTCTATACCGATTGGGATAAGACCGGAGAGCAGATAAATCAGATAGCTTTGGTTGCGTTTGTCAGCCAGGCAAGCTCTTCACCCTGCATTAATGGCGATAAGGTATTGAATACCAGTCTATGATAATCGTTAAGCCAGTTGACCTCGGCATCATTCAATAATGCCTTATCTATAAGGCGTGAATCCATGGGGATCATAGTGAGTGCCTCGAACTCGAATATTTCACGCTCGGCGTTTGCTAAGGCTTCACAGGGACGTACCGTCACTAAGTTCTCCAGACGTATGCCAAATTCGTCGGCGCGATAGTAGCCGGGTTCATTGGAGATAACCATGCCGGGAAGTAGGGCGACATCATTACTGTTTTTAGCTACACGCTGTGGTCCTTCATGGACACTCAAGAAGTGACCGACTCCGTGTCCGGTGCCATGGTCGTAGTCGAAGCCATGTTGCCACAGAAACTGTCTTGCGAAGGCATCGAGTTGCTGCCCTGTGGTGCCCCTTGGAAAGCGAGCCTGATCCAGAGCGATATGGCCTTTAAGGACTAAGGTGACCATTTTCTTCTGCTCGTCACTGACCTGACCTATGGCCAAAGTACGGGTGACGTCAGTCGTGCCGTCGAGGTATTGGGCGCCGGAATCGACCAGATAGATACTGTTGTTGGCCATGGTCGCCGGGGTGCCATTGTTGTGGTTGTAATGGCACATCGCTGCATTGCCACCCACCGCCGAAATAGTGTCGAAACTCGGCTCGCGGTAGAGCTCATCTTCGAGACGGAAGGTCTCTAATTTATCTGACAAGACGCCCTCATCGTAAAAGTTGCCAACTAACACCTCTTTATCTAACCAGGCGAGGAAGCGACTGACCGCGACGCCATCGCGAATATGACAGGCTCGGATCCCGGCAAGCTCTGACTCATTTTTCTGTGCTTTAGGCAGTGAAACCGGATCGAAGCCGGCAATCAAGGTCGCGCCTGCCTGCTCGGCCGTTAGCTGTGACCAGGCGTTAGCCGAATTAGGATCGGCCAAAAGTTTGGTATTCGCTAGATTATCCAGGGCTGATTTAAGCTCTGTCTCATCACAGAAGGTGACGCCGTCCCCGACATGCTTATCGATGCCTGAGGGAAGCTTTTTAAGGTCGGTAAAGAGCACCATATCACCATCGGCGTGCAGCAGCGCCGTACCCAATACGATAGGCAGGCAAGGGACATCACTGCCGCGAATGTTCAGTAACCAGCAGAAGGAGTCGAGCGAAGTGATAAGCGCGGTATCGGCGCCTGCTTTGGCTACGGCAGAGCCTATCTCCTGACGCTTTTGTAAGCTGGTCTTACCCGCACTCTTATCGTCAAAAAGCACGACCGGTGATGTTGAAGCTGTGGGTCTGTCTTGCCAGTGAAGATCAATTGGGTTTTCATCGACAGAGATTAAGCTTATCTGCGCCTTTGCCAATTTAGTTACGGCGCTCTTTTGCCAGCTTAACGGGTGAAGGCGGGAATCATAGCCCACGCGTGCATCGCGCTGTAAAGTCTCTGTCAGCCATTCAATCTGTGGCGTGTCAGTCAGGCTAAGATACTCAAACAGTGTGCCATCCACCTGCTGTTTAACCTGAACGGTATATCGACCATCGACAAAAATGACAGCACGTTCTTTAAGTACGATCACCATACCGGCAGAGCCTGTAAAATCGCTGATCCACAGCATGCGCTCGTTGCGCTCGGGGACATACTCTCCCAGATATTCATCGGCGCGTGGAATGATGAAAGCGTCGAGGTTGGCTTTGGCCATTTCTATGCGAACGGCGTCCAGACGAGCGGCAATTGTTTGTGTCATACATACTCCGGTTATCACTGACTGACTTTCGGGCGAGATGCATTGTCAGTGTTTATTCTAATGGGATGTTCGGCTGCAGATTATCGCAGCTAGATGAAGGAGAGGGAAGCCCTGCGGAGGTCTTCACTCGAGGGAGAGTTTTCGAACTATGAAACATTTAACTTGTTACATTCTTGTGCAGAGCAATGAGATTAACCCGATAGACTCATCATCCATCTCTTGGCTAAGGTCATCTTTGCCTTAGCCAAAGGGCACCTGATTTTTATTTTGGAGTGACTTAATGCCGTTTAATGTCTGGGGCCATTTATTGCTTTCCAGATTTTATTGATGACTTGGTTGAAATTTAGCCATAACAATCGTTTGGAGGCCATTGTTAACAAATAAGACCCTCTTTTTATTGTGAATTCATGTTAGAATTTTTGTTTCAATTTAGTGTGCTTTTCTCTTTCAAATATGAAGAGAGCTGTGGAGCAGTTAATGCAAACAATAACGGTCGATATCGGTGGTACCACTGCATTATTTGAGATGCATATTGATGGACGAGTCGAGCAGTATAAAGTTGCAACCGGTGAAGGGTTTAATGTCGCTGGCTTTAATCAGCTGTTAGCTGAGTTAGAGTCAGATTATGGATTTAGTGAGTATGGGCTGGCGGTTGCGCTGCCTGGTCTGGTTCAAAATAACCGACTGCTGTCGAGCAAATCTCTGCCGGGTCTCAATGGGTTTTCCCAAGTCGATATATTGAGCCGAGCCAAGAAGATTGTTATTTCAAATGATATCGATGCTGGCATACAGGCTATTAGTGAGCCTAAGCACCCATGTGAGTTGTTAATCATGAGCGGTAGCGGGATCGGGATGTCTATTGCCATGAATGGCAAACTGTTTACCGGGGCATCCGGAGTGGCCGGAGAGTTAGGCCATTGTCGGGTGATGACTGAATCCGGTGAGTATAGCCTGGAGCAACTTGCTGGCGGTGTCTGTGCACGTACTCGCGGGCTTAAATCTCCCAAGGATCTGTTTCTCGCCGGCAGCTATCTGGGGATGGGAATCGCCTGGTCGGTAAACCTGTTCAATCCTAATCGTATCTGGCTTGCCGGCGCACTGATGAACAACGACGATTATTATAAAGGTTGTATCAGCGCACTTAATGATATGGCGTTAACGGCCCCCTTATCTCAAGCCAAGGTATCACGGGTTCACGGTATGGAAACCATAGTGTGTAGAGGGTTGAAGGAGTTACTTACACAAGCCGGGGATTAATTTTTTCCTGTCGTCGACTCCTTTTTCCGGGAGTCGATATCAATATTATTCCACATTCCACATTCCACATTCCACACTTCTAGCTAAGACGTTAAGCCTTTTTTCTTTATTGGCTACCGAACATCATTTTTCAGGATGACATTCATTAACCAATGACTCATTTACCTCCCTATTTGGCCTAAAATTACTCATCTATTATCCGTTTGAATATTTTTCTACTGATACTTTGTATATTTTATGCTAGAAAGTAGTTCTGATTTCATGGCTGGCTCGATAAACCGTTCTGGCCTTGAGTAAAATAGGTGTTAATCCCGGAGCTCCGGAATTTTTCGGGTATAAAAATTGAAAGGGTAAGCAAATGACCTTAGGTGTAGGCGGTTCAACCGTAGAACAAGAGTTGGCGAAACTGACCGATATGACCGAAGGCACTCAGCCTATCAGTCATGAAGAATATCAAGCCCGCATCGGGAAGGCTCAAGAGCTGATGAAGTCTCAGGGCGTTGAGGCTATCTACGTCAATGCCGGTACCAACTTATACTATTTCACTGGTACACGCTGGTACGCGAGTGAGCGTATGGTCGGCGCCATTATTCCGGCCTGCGGCGCAGTCGAATATATCGCACCCGCTTTCGAAGTGGACACGCTCGAAGGCTTTATGATTATCGAAGGTAAGGTTAACACCTGGCAAGAAGATGAGAGCCCCTTTGAGTTATTTGGCACTGTCTTGAATAAGATGGGCATTTCTGGCGCTAAAGTCGGTATCGATGAGTCCGCAGCCTTCTTTATTTTTGATGGCGTGCGTCAGGCTCATCCTCATTTTGAATACGTTAATGCTAAAAGCGTTACCGCGAGTTGCCGGATGATCAAGTCAGAGTCTGAACTGAGTCTGCTTCAGCGTGCGAAAGATATGACGCTGGAGGTGCATAAGGCGGCGGCGCGTATTTTGCGTGAAGGGATCACGGTCGCCGAAGTTGAGTCCTTTATTAATGATGCCCATAAGGCGGTAGGCATTCCTGCGGGATCCTATTTCTGTATCGTACTTTTCGGTGAGGACAGTGCTTATCCTCACGGGGTTAAGTCTCCAAAAGCGCTTGAGTTGAATGATACCGTGCTTATCGATACAGGCTGTCAGCTACAGGGCTATAACTCGGATATTACCCGTACATTTGTGTTCGGCACACCGAGTGCTCGTCAGCGCGAGCTTTGGCAGTATGAGCAAGATGCACAAATAGCCGGATTCGAAGCCGCCAGGATCGGTGCCCCGTGTTCGAGTGTCGACGAGGCCGCGAGAGATGTGCTGGTCGCAGCGGGATTTGGCCCCGATTATGCTGTGCCTGGGCTGCCGCACCGTACCGGTCATGGCATAGGCCTGGATATCCATGAGTGGCCTTATCTGGTACGGGGCGATCAGACGCCATTGGCTGCGGGCATGTGTTTCAGCAATGAGCCCATGCTCTGCGTCCCCGGTGAGTTTGGTGTCCGCCATGAAGACCACTTCTATATGACTGAGCAGGGCCCTGTTTGGTTTACCAAGCCGGCACACTCCATCGATGATCCTTTCGGGTATGAGGCTTAATAGCAACAGGTATTGGTATCGATCGGGATAATATGAGTCGGTATAAACAAAAAGCCCCGGACAGTTCACTGTCTGGGGCTTTTATCTTTACTGGAGCATCTTTATAACCAGAGCACTAATCTATGCTGATCAACTCGACATCGAAGATAAGTACCGAACCGCCGGTAATTTTCCCTGTACTGCGATTGCCGTAGGCCAGCTCGCTTGGAATGAAGAAGCGGGTCTTCTCACCTGTAACCATTAGCTGAACGCCCTCTGTCCAGCCCTTGATCACGCGATTAAGCGGGAAGGCAATCGGCTCGCCTCGCTCTACTGAGCTGTCAAATACGGTGCCATCGATCAAGGTGCCGTGATAATGCACAGTCACGGTATCGGTCGCTTTTGGATGACGGGTGCCATCCCCTTTGGCTAATACCTGATACTGAAGTCCTGACTCAGTTGTAGTCACGCCCTCTTTGAGTTTGTTCTCGGCAAGAAAAGCACTGCCTATCTTGATATTTTCCTGTGCCACTTTTTGATTATTCATCGAGGTGAAGTAGTAGAAGATAACTCCGGCGATGACAACAATAGCTAATAGAATTTTCATTATAATTTTCGGTTAGTCAGATTTCAGTCAACATCATAACCAATACCTTGTGAGAGGTAAATTTAGAAAATAAGAATGTCAGAAATATTGAAAATATTTGCTGCGCTAATGAGGACTATTACCAAGACGAATAGTTTATCTGGTATATAATCGTTTATAGTTTAACGTTTTAACGTTAACTCCAATCATAAACTGTCAGGGAAGCCGTTATGTCAATTATCCGAAGCTCGTCTGTTTTACCGCTTTGTGTGTTAGGGCTTTCAACCCTGTCTCTTGTCGCGTTGGCCGATGAATTCAGCGCCTTAGAAAAACAGGACGCGGCGTTTTCCTCCTATTTTTATCTGGGGGGGAAGGTGGGACAGATGCACTACCAAAATGCCTGCGAACCCTGGAGTCTCAGTTGTGATGGTAATGACTCAGGCTTTGGCGCTTTTGCCGGGTATCAGCTGTGGGAGCATATCGGTTTTGAGGCCGCCTACCTTGACTTAGGAGAGGCGGTGGCGGTATATCCCGAAAGTGGCGTTAATCAGACCTACACAGGCACTATGTCGGGTATCGAACTCTCGATATTGGGGCGTCTGCCGGTCAGTGAAAATATTGACCTGTTTGCCAAGGCGGGCACACTTTACTGGGATGGTGAAAATCAGGGGCCATTCAATCGTAAGACAGACAGCGACTGGGCGCCCATAGCGGGCCTTGGTCTGGAGTACAAGCTGTCAGCCTCCTGGGTGGCGAGGCTGGAATACCAGTATATCGACAGCCTGGGCAGCGATACTATCGGCGGCAGTAATGGTCACCTGACCACCTTGGGCTTGAGCTATCGATTTCGATAGAGCCGTCTCATTTGGGGGATTACAGCAATGTAACTTGATGCAGCAGTGCTTGCCCCTTCGATGAGAGAAGCCATAACAAGCTTGATGTATTCATTGCTATCATCAACCAGAGCAGCATCCGAAAACGTGTTTTCTGAGATTTATGTCTCAGCCACCTTTGAGCCAACAGGGCCCCGGGCCAGCCGCCCATCAGCGCCATCAGCTGTAGCGTGCTCTCTCTGGTTCGCCAGCGCCCCCTGCGCGCCGCTGACTTATCCAGGGCAAAGGCGATAAAGGTAAAGCCGCTAACGATTAGGTAGAAGGGCACTATCTGATAGGGCAGCATCTGCTGAAACAGCGCGGCCGCGATAACGGCAGAAAAAGCCAGAATAAGCAGCAGGCCAAGGGAGCTTCTGTGTCTCGGCGGCTTGGCAAGTTTTGGCCTCATCGCTTCATTGGCAAAACAGGCCTGAACGGCGCAGTCACGGCCCTGCTTATCTTTCGACTGAGTGAAGATGATGGTTTCATTGAGATTAGGGCGCCGACTGCGATTGCCAAAGGCCTTGATATGGATAAATATCCTGCTTTGTTGACCGTTTAGCGTAATGAAACCGAAGCCTTTATCGTCATTCCATTGGGTTAGTTTTCCAGAAATTCTCATCTGCACTCGTTATAAATTGTACTTGGCCTTGGTACTGGTTCTGATTTCTTAGAAGTTAGCACTTAGAAATAGCGTTTAGAATTAGTACTCGTGTGAAGCTGCCATCATATCAAAATTGAAAGCGATATTGTGGGACTGGTTAGCGACTCGTCTCTGCATTTTCCAATGCGATGATAAAGTTTGCCCCCCCTATCGGTGCATCCTCCACTGTGATGTTGCCATCATGCTTATGAATAATCGACTGCACTATCGCAAGGCCTAACCCATAGCCACCAGAGTCACGGGAACGACTGGGATCCAGTCGGGTGAAGGGTTCGAATATTTGTTTTTTCTTGCCGGGAGCGAGCCCGGAACCATCGTCCTGAATGCTGATGGTTAAGACTTCATTGCGGCTCTCTACCGTGATCAGGCATTTAGCGTAGGCGAAGCGCCCTGCATTTCTCAATATGTTTGATAGGGCTATCACCATCAATTTTATGTCACATCTTAGCTGGCAATGAGTCGCATCATCGAGGATAAATTGGATATTGGGGTAGAAGTGTTGCACCTTTTCGACCGAGCGTTCGATAAGTTCTCTTGTGCCTATCTGGCTCAAATCAAGTTCAGCTCCGTCGTGTTGAAGGCGGGAGTATCGCAGCACCTGTTTAACGAGTTCATCGAGTTCTTTAATCGAACGCTCTAACTGCCCCTTAAGCTGCGAACGCTTATTTTCATCGGCCTCTTCGATTAACTCTATGGCGAACTCCATCCGCGCCAGAGGGCTCCGAAATTCATGGGCGACCCCATGGAGAAGATCTCTTTGCGTGATGAGCAGTTGATCCAAAGCGGTCGATTTCTGCCTATTGGTGTCTGACAACTGCTCCGCCTGTGCTTGTAAAGACTCGATGCTTATCTTCGCCGGGGCAGCGTGGTGCTCTATCGATAGCGAGTCGCTGAGGCGTTTTAGTGCTTTCTTATCTTGATAATCTAGCAGGATGAAGGTGGCGATGGCCGTGAACAGGGCTAACAGCCAAGTGAAAATTTCTGCCGCATAGGCCAAGGTCACATCATCGAAAGGACCGATGGTTAATGCATATTGTTGTGATATCGGGTAATAGATAACTCCCATATCCGGGTCGATGATACCGTTAACGCCTATCTCTGAGTCAAGCTGTTCCAGGATATCCTGAGTGAAGTTGTCCTGATCGCGTTTATCGAGATAGACCGGGGTGTTTAACTCATCGGAGAGCTTCGCTGCCTGTTGTTGCCATAGGTTTGGCTGGGTGTGTTCAATGCGGTCTTTGATTTGAGTTTGGTACTCAAGCAGGTTGTCATTGAAGGTGCTCATGGCGAGTCTGTCTATGGCGTCATAGAAGATAGCCTGACTCAGCAGGGCTGCAATACTGAAGCTGATTGATAACGCCAGCGCCGCACGGATCGGTTTAGTCATTCTCATCTTGCGAGCAGATACCCCTTATTTCTGACGGTCTGAATAATATTCCCCGATTCAGCATGTTGGTTTAACTTATTTCTGAGCCTTGATATGCGTAGATCGATTGAGCGTTCGATACCATCATATTCAAAATTGAAGATGGTTTTATGTAGTGCGTCCCGGCTGACTATCTCACCGCAGTGTATGGCGAGCTGCAACAGAACGTCGTATTCTGCGCCGGTGAGTTCGATCGGCTGGTGGTCGATGCTGACGGTTCTGTTTGCCGGATTAAGCACAAAGCACTGATTGCCAAACTCTATACTTTCCACTTCTTGGCGTTTCTTATGCTTCTCAAGGTGTCTGAGTTGCGCCCTGATGTGAGCGAGTAACACTCTGGGTTTGACGGGTTTGGCCAGGTAATCATCGGCACCGACTTCGAGGCCTGTGACCTCGTCGATATCATCATCGAGTGCCGTCAGCATGATAATCGAGCCGTGGTAGTCCTCTCTGACCTGTTTGCATATGGTGAGGCCATCGACATGGGGGAGCATCAGATCCAGTATGACTATGTGCGGATCCTGACTGAGGATCTCCTTCGTGGCGTTGAGGCCATCGTTTAGCACGCTGACCCGGTAATCATTTTGGATCAGGTAGTCGCGAATAAGCTCACAAAGCTCGATATCATCATCGATAAGCAGTACAGATAATTTATTTTTCATCAGTCTCTCCGAGGTAAGCCCCATACTGCTACGGGGCCAATCTCTTTCTTGAATGCCTTAGTCAAAGTTTAATATGCTAGTGCTTCTGCTTACACGCCTCGAAGATAACCTGATTATAAGATGTCATAAAGTCTATAAGATGTTTACGTTTTTCTCTCTGCTCTGTGGTGGATATCGCATCCCCCGTTCCCGCCATGTACTGCACGCCACACAGGAGCTTTGCCTGTTCAGTATCATCTTGGGAGATCCCCGGCAGGGTCGCTCTTCGTCCTGTGGTGGCATAGAGCCTCAAGTCACCCAGAAGCTGAGCTTCTTTGACGGCCTGTGCGACCTGAGCCTCTATCGGGTCGGTGTTGGAGTCTGACTCTTCTGTAAACATACAGCCACTCAGTTGAGTTAACATAAACAAGGATCCTATTACCATAAGTATAAGCTGGCTTGCTCTGTTCATAGGGCTCTCCTTCTAGCGCTTCTTGCGCCGAGCAATGGAAGTAAGGCAAATAACCAGAAGCCTAAACTACCACCGGATGAACCACCACCTGCCTCGCCTCCGGTTCCTGTGCTGGTGGCCTTAACTGTGATGGTGACGACGGCGTTGGCAGTCGCATTCGATGAGTCCTGCACGGTATAGGTGATAGTTTCGCTGCCTGAAAAACTTGCCTCTGGGGTGTAGCTTATCGTGTTGTTGACGATAGTCGCCGTCCCTTGTCCCGTATAGTTAAGGCTCAATAGGGTGAGTTCATCACCGGTATCAACATCACTGTCATTGCTTAAGGGGTCGATAACATTGTTCGATGAGCCCTGATCAACACTGCTTGTATCACTGACTGCCGTGGGCGCATCGTTTACCGACGTGACGCTAATCAGTGTCGGGAAAGCCTCACTTGCAATGTTGCCACTATGCGCGATGACAAGGACGGATAACTCACCGTTAAAGTCGGCTGTCGGTGAGATGGTGGTACCCTCTACCTGGTAGTTACTGCCCCCTTGCAAGCTAAGGCTGGTCGCCGTGAGCCCCTGGTACTGATACATAGCGGTCGATAATGTCAGTTCGCCATCCTCATCCATGATAAGGGGAGCCTTGAGTCCGGTTATCGCGATGCTCTGCTCACCAGTTCCTCCGGCAACAGAGAAGTTACCATTATTGACAGCAAAGAAGATGTTGTCGGCGCAGGAGAGTTTAATACGAGCAAGACTTGAGGTGACTTGAGCCAGATTGACCTCGTGACTGCCGTCGTTGTCGACGCCCATGGCCAAGTTGGTATCGAAGCTGGTGCCACCATTGGTTGAAAGCTGGATGTTTACCTTACTGCAGGAGATAGGCGCCGCAGTGGTATTGGCGACATTCCAGGTGACGACCTGACTGCTATTGGCCCAGCTGGTACCCGCGCTGGGCTCGATAACGGCGAAGGCTTGATTGGTATCGATAACACTGACTTTCATCGCATCTCTGGACAAGCCCTGATTGCTGTCTCTCACGACCAAACGGAAGTTGAGTTCACGGGTCGTCTTTGGATAGGTTTCGCCTATGGTCAGCTTATTGAGCAGAACATCTTCGAGTCTGGGGAAGGTGCGGCTGGGTTCACTGGTCGGGTTCCAGACTCTGAACAGAGGGCGTTTACCATCATCGGTCTGCTCGGCAGCGCTGGCGCTGGCGGGTCCTAAGTCATATTGCTGCCAGTCATAGGACAGGGTATCGCCATCAACGTCGGTTGCGCTACCTGTCAACACAAATGGGGTGTGGGCGGGGATGGTATAGTCAGCCCCAGCGTTGACCTCGGGATTTGAGTTCGCCGTGGTGCTAACTTGAGCACAACTGCTACCACTGCCCGTGGTGATATGAGCCTGTATGACATCTATCGAGTGTGAATGGAAATAGGGGGTAGAGTTATCCTGCAGGTTTTGTTGGCCACAGATCCCCGCATAACTCATGACCGTTGAACCACTTCCCGGTTCATATGCACTGCTGTCGGCCCGGTTACCATCGCAGGAGTCGGTCAGGCCATTGAAAGTATGATCGGCGCCAAACTGGTGGCCTAACTCATGGGCGACATAGTCGATATTAAACGCATCGCCTGTTGGGCTGGGGCTACCGGTTACACCGTCGCCTTTAGCCGTGGCGTCACAGATGACGCCGAGTGCTGCCAGTCCACCACCGCCGGTTCCGACAACATGGCCGACATCATAACTGCCGCTGCCTATCGCATTATCTATGATCCCGGTATTGGCCTCACCATCGGCATCTGTATTTTCGAAGGGGTCGGTATTGGGATCGACAAAAATCAGCGAGTCGTTATTGGCAACCAGCTCTAATTTGACCGCCAGATCGGCCTGATAAACATCATTGACCCGGTTGAGCATAGTGATGACGGCGGCGAGGCCCATCTCCTTGGTCCCACCGTGAAACTGGGTGTATTCCCCCGTGGCAGAGACCGCTATCCGGTAGGTCTTCAGTTGAGTCGCCTGAGCCTGGGCGTCCATATCTCGGGAAGCAATAGCTTGGGAAACCATAGCTTGAGAAACCATAGCTTGAGAAACCATAGTCGCGTCCCTAAGGGCATGCTGACTGATATCTCTGATCTTTGGCGGCAAGCGTTTGGGCATATTAGCTAAATTCAGCGGGATGGCATCTTTACGAAAATAACTGATGTAGCGAGCATCACTGTCACGGTATTGCGGGTCGATAAAGACGGTCTCTTTGCCGTATCTGAACAGGCCATGAAATCCCTGTGGCGTTATGTCGAAGCGACCATGATTGTCCGTATTACCCACCTCATGACCACTAAAAGTTTTGATGTTAGGGTATTTTTCATCCAGTCCTTGCTCGGCGATGGCTGAAGGTTTGAGTTCGAAGTCGGCAAAGCTACCATCGGGTAGAGGAAGTGTAACGACCACTGAGTCGTGGCTCGTCAACAGTATCTGATTCAGTGCGGCGATATCCGTGCTCAGCTGTTGGCTGGAAAGCGCTTGGCTATTTACCCGTGTGAGGTCGTTTCTATTCGCCAGCTTTTGCCATTCGCTAAACTGACTCCCGGGCTGAACCTCTGCCACGGTTGAGTGTGATACAGCCGTTGCGATACATAGACTCAAAACCGTTAATACTTTTTTCATGGTGGTTCCCCTTTACCAAATGAAGAGTTATCACCTTAATGTAATAAGGGTGTTAACTTCCTTGGCAAATTGTAGCCGCTTTGTCTTGTTTGATACAGACGGATACAAAGGGGAGTAATAGGCAAATTATCGTTCAAGCGGGGTTAACGCCTTTCTTGGTTAGGCATAGCGCCTCTTGTTTGCCGTCAGGCGACGGCCTGCAGTCGCATTTTTCATCAACAGGTAGAGGTTCGTTGCGCCTGCAATCAACTCAGCACCCTGCAGAAGATAAAATGAGAGATCGAATTGCCCGGCTTGTGCCCAGCTGTTTAAGACGATTGCGGCCGGGAGCAATATAAAGGCGCCGTTGGCTGCGGCTAACTTGGTTCTCAGTAGTTTCTGTCCGATTATCTTACTCCTGTTTCCCTTGGCTAGCAGGTTACCGGTGATCCCTGTGATTGCCATGGCCGGAATTAAGATGAACAGGCCGGGAAATACGATGCTGCTCTTAACCTGAGCGATAAAGGCGGGTGTGCCAAATATCTCTGCCAATAGGCTGAAGCTGAAGAAGGTGGCAATACAAAGTGTGGCTGTTATAGCGGCAATTAGGTGCAATTTAGTTTTCATCGTTAACTCCGTGAATTTAGCGTGTCTGTTGATAGATATCTTTAACCAAAAGTGACAGTGTGCTGTCAACGTTTTGAATTATGCATATCCGACAACAGGCTGTCAAGTTTGACAGTCTGCTGTCGTTTTGCTATTCTTGAACTCCCCCTGCTTAATGGCGAGAGTTAATGGCAAGGGCTAATACGTACAAACATGGGAGTTGAAATGACAGAGCATGAAGGCTTTACCCAACTGGTACTGAGTGTATTCAGGCTAAATGGATTATTGATCACCGAAGGGGACAGCTTGAGCCAGCCTTTGGGGTTGACCAGTGCTCGCTGGAAGGTATTGGGGGCAATTGAGCATGCACCACAAACGGTATCTCAAATCGCGAGAACCATGGGGCAGACGAGACAGAGCGTGCAGCGTATCGCCAACGAGTTGGAAAAGTTGGCGATTGTATCGTTTGAAGATAACCCGGATCATAAGACGGCTAAATTGATTGAGCGCAGTGAAAAGGGCGCCCAGTTGTTTGAGCGGTTAAGTTCGCTTCTACCTGCCTGGAGTGACGCGGCATTGGAAGGTATTACCGAACAGGAGTTGGCGACAACGTTGAAAGTCGTCGCTAAACTCGTGTCTCACTTTGAAAAAAGTTAACGACTATTTGGAAGGCTTAGCCGAGATCCACAGCTTGATGTGACCCTTTACAACCACGACATCATTGTCATCATAGGCGGTCACAGCCACCAGTAGATCGCCCTCGACCCACTGCTCGGGTTTGACCTCTGCCACACAGCGAATATCGCTGCCTGCCTTGGCGGTGTAATCGACGCTCATCCCTTTTGGTATCCATCTCAGGTGGCTTGGAATAGAAGCTTCGGCCATAACACCCATGGCCATCTCGAGTCCGTTACAGATAGCGATCACATGGACGGTCTTAATATGGTTGTGCACGGCGCGGCGCTTCTTGATTAAACATTCGCAGTAATGGGGCCTGAGTTCGGTGATCAAGGGTCTTATGGTGCCGAAGTAGGGGGCCATACGGGACACCATAAGCGAGAAGATCTTATTACCGTAGGGTAAACGGGTGACTCTATTGTAGAGCTTCATCACTTTGGTCGGTTTTTGCTGCGCCATCTATATCTTCCTAGGTTATTATCGTTCTGGTCGGATGAGTTTAGACTAAATTAAAAATCTGCGAATAACAAATAATTAACAACAATGACTTGAAAAGGGGATTTCTTCAATAATGAAACAAACTTCATTTCCACTTGTCTCACTTTGGTACGTATAATCCCTTTGGTTTGTATAACCTCAGATTAGTTGAATTCACATTAAGGACAGAAATTGAAATACCTGCTTATTTACCTCAAAGGCATGGCGATGGGTGCCGCCGACGTGGTTCCCGGAGTCTCCGGTGGCACGATTGCATTTATCACAGGTATTTTAGATACCCTGCTCGAGAGTATCCGCCGTATCAATCCGACCTTAATCAAGGTGGTGAAGGAGCGAGGCATCAAAGGCGCTTTCATGCATATCAATGGTCCTTTTCTGGTTTGTGTATTCGGGGGGATTTTAACCAGTATATTAACCCTCGCTAAGTTAATCACTTACCTGCTGGCTACTTACCCCATACCGGTTTGGTCCTTCTTCTTTGGACTTATTGTGATTTCGGTTGTGCATATGCTCAAACAAGTTAAGCACTTCTCTATGTTGCGACTCGTTATTTTTACCGCAGGCATTTTCTTTGCCTGGGGGATCACTATGTTAAACCCTATCTCGATGGAGATGACCTACCTCAATGTCTTCATCGGCGGTAGTATCGCCATCTGTGCCATGTTGCTGCCGGGGATTTCCGGCAGTTTTATCCTGTTACTCTTAGGCTTGTACACTTCGGTGCTGGGGGCTGTGAAGAGTTTTGATTTAGTGATTATGGCCATCTTCTCATCGGGTTGTATCGCGGGTTTGTTGACCTTCAGTCATCTATTGTCGGCGTTATTGAGAAAGTACCACGATGCGACGCTTATCTTCTTAACGGGTTTAATGTTAGGTACTCTAGGCAAGATCTGGCCTTGGAAAGAGGTGCTTACCTGGCGCAGTAACTCCAAGGGGGAACAGGTGCCCTTGCTGGAACAGAATTTATCACCGATGCAGTTTGAGCAGTTAACGGGTCAACCTGCACATATTGCCTGGGCCGTTGGCGCGCTCTTGTGTGGTATCTTGTTGGTGTGGGGCCTGGAGCAATTTGCCGCACGCAGTGGCATGGACAGTGAGGATTAATATTTATATGGGTATTTCTATGAAAAATGCTGTGCTGTTATCTCTGTTGCTGGGACTCTCGGCTTGCTCGAGTCTCGAGTTTGCCCCGATAGATATCAATGTTGAACCTGAGGTCAATGAAGGCGTCGTCGACTCCAGAGTCGACCCGATGGCGGGCAATAATGAACGTATCATAGATGAAGCCAGACAGGATGGCAGGCTGGAGAGAAAGTAGAGAGGCATTATTAGCAGCTTTTCCTAGGGACTGCGCCCCTAGGATCTCGTCTCTTATTAGCGTTTAACCTGCCTGACGGCTGTTATCTACCTGTTTCTTATCGTAATACTCGAATGGGAACAGGTTACGGATCCTTTGGGTGGTGGCTTCATTCACATTGGCCGACACATGAAGTCTGACTGAGCCTGCTTTCTCACACCTGACTGAGCAGGTTAGCTTCTCAGCCTTTGCGATAGCGCGGCACTCTTTTTGAAACTTCTCGGGGATCTTACCTTTATGGGAGGCTAATCTACCATCCTTGAAATGCATCTCAAAAATCGTGAGTCCCTTCTTACCGCTGAATATCAATTTATAGGCGAGGAAAATCCCGATAACGATAAAAATAATCTTTAATACAGTAGGGGTCATTTAGTCATCCTTTTAGACTCATTTACCTTAAAGATACTCCTGCCGTTACCGTTTTGGTAGTAGAGAATACCAATCAACATAAAGATGTGATCGCTCACCGATAATTTTGAATTTCTGAGTATATCGACTAATGCTTGCACACTTTTAAGCCGATTTCTGCTAGACTCAATGATTGATATGGAGCCTTTTATTTCAATCATCAAAGTTAAGGATAACACTATGCACCTATCTAATGCTGAGCAGTGGGCTCAACTCTGTCATCGTCAAGCTGAGCTTGTTGAAAGTCTCTCAAAAACCTTCCCGGAACGTCGAGAAAATCATACCGATTTAGGTCTATGTTGGCGAAGGCTGGAACAGCAGGTTATACGGGGTGAGACGCCGCGAGTCGATGACCTGAAATAGTAATCTTATAGTCAGTCATACATAAAAAACCGCCATTAGGCGGTTTTTTCGTGATACTAATTTGAGCGGTATTAGAAGGCGTAACTGGCGGTGGCTAATACCGTGCCTTCATTTTTCCAGGCACCGGAGTCAATCATGTTATCGTCGCTAAGGTTGGTATCTAACCAAGCCAGTGACAAGCCAACGCCTGCAAGCTCTGTCGAGACGCCGATGGAGTAATCCATATAATCTTCGCCCCAATCAAGATCGGCACCATCACCATAGCTATAACCAACATGGGCATCGATACTCCAGTTTTCGACAAACTCATAGGAGTAGTTCAGCTCTGTATAGTGAAGGTCTACATCAGCATTGGCATAATCGTTGGTGTACCACTGTGCTAAGTGGAAACCCGCAAAGTAGAAGCCTACATTTGCCTCTAAATATTTACTGCTCTCATCTTGTCCAGGGTAGGTGTAGTAGGTCAGAGTGACATCGTACTCAAACTCCTCATCTTCTCCGAACGCGCCCCAGTAACCAGCGTAGAGGTCTATCTCTACATCGGCATCATAGCTTTCATCATCAACATTACTCGCCCATGCTCCGACGAAGAAGCCATTATCGGCGCTGTAATCGATACTGCCCTGAACCGCAAAATCACCCGCCGTTTGTGAGACTCCGCGAAAACGATAGTCACTGGTGACTCCAATTTCGCCCGATACTTCTGCCGATACCATAGGTGAGATTAGCGCTGCAGCCAATGTTAGGCCGGTAACCTGGGCAATCCGTTTTTTATTGAATTTTTTATACACGGTAGTTTCTCCATTTTACTTTATTGACATAAATGACTGCTAAGAGTCCATTTCATGTGTACCAAACAGCAGCTAAGTTGCTGTACCTCATGGTGTCGATTATGAAACTTAAGTTTCAATTTTAAGATCTATCTTCACTATAAAGACTATCTGACTTTTTTAGTTATTCTGCTGGAAGACCACATAGATTTTTTTACAGCGATCCAAGACCTCCCAGGTGCCTTTAAATCCGGCCGGGATAACAAATTTATCACCTTGTTTTACCGTCATAGATTTTCCCTGACTATCGGTGATGATGCTGGAACCTGCCAGAATTTCGCAATATTCATGCTCGGTATAGCCGACCTTCCAGGCACCTTTCTCTCCGGTCCATACACCCGCATCAAATTGCTTACAGGGGCTGGAGTAGTGGTTTTCAACCTGTTGCAGAGGTTCACCGGATAAGATTTTTTCCTGTTCCGGCTTAAAATTTTCGACGTCTACAAAGGAGGTCGAAAAATTTATGATTGAGTCAATATTCAAGACCTGTCATCTCCATCAGAATTAGCATTTAGTGTTAATATCAAAGGCGCAGACTTGGCTGCGCGATTGGGATTATTACTTCATCGTCGGCATGACAAACTCAGCCTGAGCATCTTTCGGCTTTGGCCAGCGGGCCGTGATCGCCTTACGTTTGGTATAAAAACGAACACCATCTGGCCCATGCATATGTAACGGACCAAACAAAGATCGCTTCCAGCCACCGAAGCTATGGAAGGCCATAGGCACGGGGATCGGCACATTAACGCCGACCATACCGACCTGGACGTGATGGCTGAAGTGTCTTGCAGCTTCGCCGCTTTGGGTAAAGATGGCGGTGCCGTTACCAAACTCATGTTCGTTGATGAGTTCGAGCGCTTCTGCGTAATCATCGACTCTGACGATGGCCAGAACGGGCCCGAAGATCTCCTCCTTGTAGATGGTCATCTCTGGGGTGACATTATCGAACAGGCAGCCTCCGAGGAAATATCCCTGCTCGTGCTCGGCAACTGTCAACTCACGGCCATCGGCAAGCAAGGTGGCACCTTCTGCCACACCGGTTTCTACATAGTCGGTGACCTTGGCCAGATGCTGCGCGGAGATTAACGGCCCCATATCCATCTCTGGAGTCACTCCGTTACCCACACGCAATGCTTTTATTTGCGGCAGCAGCTTTTCAACCAGTGCATCGCCTGAGTTACCTACCGCCAATACCACAGATATCGCCATGCAACGCTCGCCAGCTGAGCCATAGGCTGCGCCCATCAAGGCACCAACGGCTTGATCTAAGTCTGCATCGGGCATAAGTAACATATGGTTTTTAGCGCCACCTAATGCCTGTACACGTTTGCCGTGCTTAGACGCCGTCTCATAGATGTATTCGGCGATAGGGGTTGAGCCGACAAAACTCACGGCTTGAATATCTTTGTGTGTCAGAAGGGTATCGACCGCCTCTTTATCGCCGTTTATGACATTAAATACACCATCGGGCAGACCCGCTTCGCTAAGCAGTTCGGCCAGACGCATCACAGAGCTGGGATCTTTCTCCGATGGCTTCATGATAAAGGTGTTACCACTGGCAATCGCGATAGGGAACATCCACATGGGAACCATGACCGGGAAGTTAAACGGTGCGATACCGGCCACGACCCCCAATGATTGATTCACATGCCATGCATCGACGCCTGTGCCGACCTGTTCAGTGTGTTCACCTTTAAGCAGATGTGGAATACCACAGGCAAACTCCACGACCTCCAGCCCACGAATAATTTCACCTTTGGCATCGTCTAATACCTTACCGTGCTCTCGGGTGATGAGCTCGGCTAACTCATCGATATTATTCTCGACCAGCGCCTTGAACTTAAACAGGACTCTGGCGCGGTTGAGCGGTGAAACTTGTGACCAGCTCTTATGTGCTCGCTTGGCCAACTCGATAGCCCCGGCAACTTCGGCCGCACTGGCCAGAGAGACCTTGGCTCTTTGTTCCCCGGTTGCGGGTTCGAAAACCTGACCCGTACGTTCGCTTGTGTCTGTATGGCTGCCGTTAATGAAGTGGGTGATCGTCTGCATCTTACTTAATCCTTTATTTCCTGCCCTGCAGGTAGATATTTAGTGTCTACTCCAGGCGCTCTACACGCCTGAAGTATCTGTTTGTTAACTACTTGTTTGTGTGATTTATTTGGCCTTTAACCCACGGCCCGGATAGCATCACCTAAGGTGTTGACTATCTGATCGATCTGCTGCTTATCAATGATCAATGGCGGGGAGATTGCGATAATATCTGCGGTGGCTCTGACTAAGGTGCCATTAGCAAAGCAATGCTCGAAAATACCAAAGCCGCGTTTTCCTACTCCCTTTTCGCTGGGAGAGAATTGAATACCACCGACTAAACCTATGTTTCTTATGTCGATGATGTTTGGCAGCCCCTTAAGGCTATGAACGGCCTCTTCGAAATAGCCTTCAAGCTCTCTGCTACGCTCGAAAAGTTGCTCATTTTGGTAGATATCAAGGCTGGCTATGGCCGCGGCTGCGGCGACCGGATGACCCGAATAGGTATAACCATGAAACAGCTCGATTCCATCGGGGCCCTGCATGCTGGCATCGTAGATGGCGTCATCGATGAGTACGGCTCCCATAGGGATCGCCCCGTTGTTGAGCGCCTTGGCTGTGGTGATCATGTCTGGTGTTACGCCCCAGCGCTGGCTGGCGAATGCATCGCCGACTCGGCCAAACCCGGTGATCACCTCATCAAAAATCAATAAGATGCCATGCTTTTTGGTGATCTCTCTTAGCCTTTGCAGATAGCCTTCAGGTGGTAATATCACACCCGCCGAGCCCGACATAGGTTCGACAATCACGGCGGCAATATTTTCAGCGCCGTGCAGCGCAACTAACTGCTCCAGCACATCAGCTTTTTCGGCTCCGGTCTTAGGCATGCCACGGCTAAAGGCATTGCCTTGCATATCTAATGTATGGGGCAGGTGATCGACGCCGGGCAATAGTTGCTGGCTGAAGGTCTTGCGGTTACCGCCTATGCCACCGACAGATATTCCACCGAAGCCGACACCGTGATAACCAAGCTCTCGACCGATGAAACGCGTCCGCGTCGATTCACCTCTGGCTCTGTGATAATTAATCGCAATTTTCAGGGCACTATCGACCGACTCTGAACCAGAGTTGGTGAAGAACACCTTGTTTAATCCTTCCGGACTTATTTGGGCCAGACGTTCAGCGAGTTCGAAGGCAAGCGGATGCCCCATCTGGAAAGAGGGAGCGTAATCCATCTGGTGGATCTGTTTACTGACAGCCTGTGAGATCTCTTTGCGTCCATGCCCCGCATTACAACACCATAGTCCTGCCGTGCCATCGAGTACGGGTCTGCCATTGGTGTCTTTGTAATACATGCCTTGTGCTTCAGCGAGCATTCTTGGTTTCGATTTAAACTGCCTGTTTGCCGTAAACGGCATCCAGTAGTGTTCAAGAGATTGCGTTTCGCTTTGCATATTTGCCTGACTATCTGACATAGCATATACCCCGATTCAGTATTATTTGTTGTTATTGTGAGCGGTTGATATTTTCCATGCTATGTCAGAAATAATGAACATGAAAGCTTTTTGTTCGTTTATTTATAGCAAAATGTGTATTTTTGTAAAATATATTGAAACTCTTGTTGAAAAATGGTCGGGTAAAAGCGTAATCTGGTGCTCTTGCAGATCCTTACTGTGCAATTAGTTTGAGCGTTAGATACCGAAGCCAAGTCGCTTTCGACATAAGAATGACTCTATGTTTACCGCTGATGGCTCCATGTTTACCGTTAAAGTGCTACATGAGAGATCCGTTTGCGAAGCTATCATTATCATTACCCGTTAAGAGGTCATCATGAGTACACCTACAAATCGCAATCAATGGCAAAACTTAGCCGACAAGTTAATCAGTGAAGGGGCAATTAACGCCTCTGCATTTATCGATGGTGAATACCGCCCTTCGGTATCGGGTGAGACCTTTGAATGTGTGAGTCCCATAGATGGCCGGGTACTCTGTCACGTCGCCAGTTGCTCGTCTGAAGATGCCGATATTGCAGTCAACAGTGCAAGGCAAGCGTTCGATGAGGGGAGTTGGTCGGCTCTGCCACCGGTAAAGCGCAAGCAGATCATGATACGTTTTGCCGACCTGCTCGAGCAAAATCAAGATGAACTCTCCTTGCTAGAAACCTTAGATATGGGCAAACCCATACGGTATTCAGGTTGCGTCGATGTGGCGGGCGCTGCGCGTGCCATTCGTTGGTCCGGTGAAGCTATCGATAAAATTTATGATGAGATAGCCCCCACGGCGCCAAATGAGATTGGCATGATCACCCGCGAACCTGTTGGCGTGGTAGCGGCAATCGTGCCGTGGAACTTCCCTATCTTGATGGCGTGTTGGAAATTAGGCCCAGCTCTGGCGACGGGTAACAGTGTCGTCTTAAAGCCTTCAGAGAAGTCCCCCTTAACGGCGATTCGCATGGCTCAAATTGCCATCGAAGCTGGGATCCCCAAGGGCGTATTGAACGTGCTTCCGGGCTTTGGTCATACCGTGGGTAAGGCATTAGCCCTGCATATGGATGTGGACACCTTGGTATTTACCGGCTCGACCAAAATTGCTAAGCAGCTGATGATCTATGCTGGTGAGTCAAACATGAAGCGAGTTTGGTTAGAGGCGGGGGGCAAGAGTCCTAATATTGTCTTCAACGATGCGCCGAACCTGCAAAAAGCGGCACAGGCCGCCGCTTCTGCTATTGCCTTTAACCAGGGAGAGGTCTGCACCGCCGGTTCACGCCTGCTGGTCGAATCTGGAGTTAAAGATGAGCTGCTTGGCTTAATTGCGAAAGAGTTACAAGCGTGGCAACCGGGACACCCTCTGGATCCTGAGACGACCTGTGGCGCCGTTGTCGATAAACAGCAGTTGGACAATGTGCTTAATTACATTCGAGCCGGTGTCGAAGAGGGAGCCGAGCTTATTCAGGGCGGCGGTCAGGTGATGGCCGAGAGCGGTGGCGTGTATGTCGAGCCAACCATCTTCTCTGAGGTGAATAACCAGATGACCATAGCTAAAGAGGAGATCTTTGGTCCGGTATTATCGGTGATCACCTTCGATGGCATGGAGCAGGCGATAGAGATAGGTAACGACAGTATTTATGGTCTGGCGGCCGGCGTGTGGACATCGGATATCAGCAAGGCTCACAAGACGGCTAAGGCATTGCGTAGCGGTATGGTATGGATTAACCACTATGACGGCGGCGATATGACGGCGCCCTTCGGCGGTTATAAGCAATCGGGCAACGGCCGTGACAAATCACTGCATGCGTTCGATAAGTACACCGAGATCAAGGCGACTTGGATTGTATTAGATTAAGGAGCGAGGAATCGAGGAGCGAGGAGCGAGGAATCGAGGAGCGAGGAGCGAGGAACGAGGAACGAGGAGCGAGGAATCGAGGAATCGAGGAGCGAGGTCCTAGAGCCTCGAACCTCGAACCTCATAACTGTGTTTACTTATGTTCCGGGTTGAATCTGTCCATCACCACGGCGCAGACGGCGTCGCCTGTGATGTTCAGTGAGGTGCGGATCATGTCAAATATACGGTCCAGGGCGAACAGTAGCGGCAGGCCGTCGATCGGGATCCCGGCTGCAAGCAGTACCGCAACGACCAAGAAAGAGGGACCCGGTACACCGGCTTGACCTATGGCGCCCAGCGTCGAGGTAAAGATGATTGCGGCGTAAGCTGTCATGGTCAGATCGACATGATACATCTGGGCGAAGAACATGGCGACCAGGCCATAGTAGATAGCGTTACCCGTCATATTGATGGTAGCGCCCAGTGGTAATACAAACGCGGCTGTCGCCTTTGAGACATTTAGCTCCTCTTCACAGGTTTCCATGGTGACCGGCAGGGTTGCCATAGATGATGCGGTAGACAGCGCCATCGCCTGAGGTTTCTTCATCGCCGAGACAAACTTCAAGGCCGGGACATTTGAGAAAAACTTCACCACCAAGGGGAAGAAGATAAAGGCATAAATAAGAATCGCCACCACGAATACGACGAATAACTTCAAGACTACTTCAAGCGCCTGAAATCCGAATGAGCCCACAGAGTCTGCCATCAGGCCGAAAACCCCTAAAGGTGCAATGACCATCACGCAGTTGATCATCCATACAAAGGCTTCAACTATGGTATTGAGACCATTGATGATGGGCTTGGCACCATCGCCTTTTACTTTACTCAGAGCGATTCCGAAGAAGATGCAGAAGACCAAGATCTGCAGGATATTGCCCGAGGTCATTGATTCGAACACATTGGTTGGGATCATGCCAATCAGAGTATCCATGGCACCAGGCAGTGCGCCTTGTTCTGCGGTAACGCGAGTGAGGGACTCACCGTGAGCAGTAAAATCGACTCCGGCACCCGGCTTGAAAATATTGCCCATAACCAGTGCAAGGGTGACGGCAACACCTGAGGTAATAATAAAGAAGGCAAAGGTGCCGATACCTATCTTGCCCGCCGAGGGACTGTCACCTAAGCTTGCAGCGCCTGCGATAATGGAGACCACGACTAAGGGGATGACCAGCATCTTAATCAGATGAATAAAGATGGTACCCAGAGGCCCGAATATGGCGGCACCTTCTCCCATGAAAAGACCCACTAATGCGCCAATTATCATGGCGACAACCACCTGAAGGCCTATGTTGTGCACTAAACTTTTATCTCGAATTCCCACGCTCGCTCCGTTGTTGAACTGATCTGTTACGCTTTTTTGAAGGGGCGTAAAGTTATCACACAAGTGTATCAGCCACTGTGAAACAGCACTTATCCAGGAGTTAAAAACACTGATCCTTAATATTAGTATGACATCACTGATTTATCTTTAAAAAATATAGGGTATTTTTATTCAATCGATAAAATTAGTGATGTATTCGTGGTGAAGATTTCGATATCTCTATTTCTTGCTGTTAATCTGAGCGGTTAAAAGAGCCAGTTGATATGTTCAGGCGTTGGGCTGGCAGGGGCGGAGGAGAGTGACGGCTATTGGCAGGATAGAGAGAAGCACTCAGCGAAGTGCTTCTCAACTCTCTTCAGAGAAAGAATAGGATATTTATAGCTCGCGGCGGTAGGGAATACTTCTCTGTGCCCCAGGCCGGGTTACCGCAATGGCCGCGGCTCGGTTGGCAAACTCAACCGCATCGCGAATAGCCATGTTTTCACTCAGCGCCACCATCAAAGCTCCGTTAAAAGTATCGCCGGCGGCGACGGTATCGACGGGTTTGACATCGACGCCAGGGACGATGCCTTTAAACTCTGAACAGCTTAAATACGCGCCTTGGGAGCCTAAGGTGATGATCACCGTATCGGGCCCCAGTTGGTGAAGCATTTGAGCCGCAAGTCCGGCGGAATTTTCATCACAGACCTCGATGCCCGTAATCGTTTCGGCTTCGGTCTCATTTGGGGTAATAATATCGACCCATTTGTAGATCTCTGTGCCGAGCACTGTAGCCGGAGCGGGATTGAGCAGGGTATTTGCGCCATGTTTCTTTGCCGATTTCAGCGCTTGTGCAACGCTTGTCGTCGGAGTTTCCAGCTGTACCAGCAGCCAATCGGCATTGACCAATAACATCTGGTGTTGCTCGAGTGCCTCTGTGGTCAAGCTGGCGTTGGCGCCCAGTGAAACCCCAATACTGTTCTCGCCATTTGCGCCGACAAAAATCATGGCGGTACCAGTGCTGAGCCCGTCGACCTTAGTGATCCCATCGGGATGAATACCATCTTCACACCAGCTTTGACACATCTGTTCGGCAATAGCGTCGGATCCCAGGTGACAGATAAAGTCGACTCTGTTTCCCGGTTGGCGCAGTCTGGCACAGGCAACGGCCTGATTTGCGCCTTTACCGCCGTGTTCTAACCGATAATCCTTGCTCATCAAGGTCTGCCCAGGGGCGGGCAGATATTCGAATGACATCACATGGTCGGCATTGGCACTGCCTAAAATGACGAGTCTGCTCATGGTTTCCTCTACTTACTTATTGTCTATTTTGTGTATGCCTGTAGACGTTCGACCAACAGCTCGACAAATCCTTGTCTGTCCAGATTAAATAGTACTGTAGTATTGGGAGTATTGCCTGTCAGATGGTAGCGATCGACAACGGTCATTCCCTGAGTATGCTCGCCTTTTGTCTCAATGCCTACCCAGCAGTCCTGAGCCTGAAACAGTTCCGGCTTAAGCAGCCAGGCAATCGTACAAGGGTCATGCAGCGGTGCTCCGGTAAAGCCCCACTTAGGATCTCTGTGATAGACGATAAAGAAATCAAGTAACTCTGCCACACACAAAGCGATAGGATTATCGATTGCACGGATCCGCTCGATATCTTCATCCATGATTTGTGCTTCGTGGGTTACATCAAGACCACACATGGTGATAGGAATACCGGACTTAAAGACGATATCGGCAGCTTCGGGATCGACATAGATATTAAATTCTGCGGCCGGGGTCCAGTTACCGATCCCTGCAGCGCCGCCCATCAGGACAATACGTTCAATTTTATCGTGTAACTCTGGGTGGCTGGTAAGCAAGATGGCGATGTTGGTGAGCGGGCCTGTCGGGACAAGCGTTACCGGAACCTCACTTTCTCTGAGTTTTAACGCCATCAGCTCTATGGCGGTAATAGAGACAGGGTCGAAGCCGGGATCGGGCAGTTCAGGGCCATCCAGTCCGGTCTCGCCGTGAACGTTATCGGCGATGATCAACTCTCTGGCTAAGGGCTTTTGGGCGCCGCCTGCAACGGGAATGTCACTGCGGTTTAACAGTGTCAGCACCCTTAATGCGTTGTTCAGCGTCTTATCGGGCGTCTGATTGCCAGCGCTGGTTGTTACAGCAAGCGGGGTAAAAGCATCGGTGCTTAAAGCGAGGATGAGCGCTATTGCGTCATCATGTCCGGGATCACAATCGAGAATAATTGGGCGTGTCATGGTCATACTCCTTCATTTGACAGAGATGCAGATTAGCACGACAGATCCATCTATGTTCCAGAGCTCTTGTTATTTTTGTGAGGCAAGAGTCAATAAAATTATAGTTAAGGTTAGCGTATGCACTCAGAAGGTTAAAATCAGGGTCACAAAAGTCATTCAAACTCTACAAGCATATGATTAACGAGTCTATAATCCTTGCCTTATCCAATCAGTAAACCATTCAATGAATAGCAGGAACCGGAACAGACTATGACAGAGCACTTTAAAGGCAAGTATGAGGTGGAGCTGAAATACCGCTTAACTTCAAGAACCCAGTTTCTGTCACGCCTTAAGTCGATGAGCCCTGAGATCATGCTGGAAGATAATCTGGAGCATGACAGTTATTTTGACCTGCCGGGTGGTGAGTTAAAGGGTCAAAACAAGAGTGTCTGTATCCGCAATATGCAGCCCTCGGGGATCAAGCTTTGGATCGTAAAAGGCCCCGAGACTGACCGATGTGAGGCGGTCAATATTACCGATGATGAGAAAGCCAGCAGCATGCTACAAACCATGGGCTTTACACGGGTATTAGAGATGAAGAAGACCCGCAGTATCTATTTTCTGGGAGAGTTTCATGCAACTCTGGATCACCTCGAGGGAATAGGGGACTTTGCCGAGCTGGCCATCATGACCGACGATGAACATAGGTTGGCCGGGTACAGAGAGCAGCTACTTGAGTTGGCAGCAACTCTGGGGCTGGATTCAACACAACTGGAAACCCGCTCTTATCGCGAGTTAATGGCTAACTCGAATAACCTTTCTGGCTGACTTCATATCTGATGTCGTTTAGCTTCGAATAAAGCTTGGTAACATTTTTCTTTGGTTCGTTTGGTATTGGGTGGTGTGATTGAAGGTCGTACCTTCATGGCTATCTATCGCTTCCAGCGGGGGGAATGTGTCGATACTTCTGCGAGTCGCCGTGAACACCTCCATGTGGGCTCTGCCAAAACATCCCTGTTTTGGAAGCTCGCAGTCGCATCTACACCGGGTTGTTTCTCTCTTCGATTATGTGTGCTCGTTTTTCCAACCTTATTTTGCTAGAGTGCTTATTAATCAATAGCTTTGCTAAAGCGAGGCTCAGATAATAGGTTTATTAAATGTGTATGCGCGTTTTGCCAAACAGCGCAACGCATAAATACTAAGACGTTATATGGCAAAACAATGATTGACTCTAAATATAAAGTTAAACGATGCATAACCGAATTCTCTGAGGAAACGGAAGAGCTGGTTGCTGAGCACGATTTAGATGGTTTTGAACTTCTGGAATTTCAGAAGGAGTTCAATGTACCGAATGCTGAGAATCCTATGTTTGATTGCTATCCAATCAAATCGGAAAATATTAGCTTTCTCAAAAAATACATCACTGTAGAGCCAGACTGGGACTTTGTTAATAAATCTTACTTTGTTGAAGCGCATGGCATATAACAAGCGTATGTTGCATCAGCCATTGCGTGGCTTGGACGGTTTTTCCGCTCGTGCCTCGCAACAAAACCGCCGCAAATACGGGCGTTAGTAGTTTCAATCACCGAAATGGAGTTCATGTGAACAAATACCTATTAATTATCTCTTTAGTTGTTTCACCGTTTAGCATTCAAGCATCAAGTTTGATCAATGATAAACGGATTAAAGAGCAAAAAAGCTGCTTTACTTGGATTTTCACTGATTATGCTTCATGGCGTAGTGGCATGGAGAAAAAATTCCAAAGGAAAATAAAATCAGAGGAAAAGCTTAATCAAGCTTTGATTCGATTTGATTCGCGTTTCGGTAAGGAAAAATTCGATTTTTATAAGAGTAATTTATCTTGTTCTACCTTTAAGTATCTTGTCGATGGAAACACTGTAAGTGGCTATGTAATCAAGCCCAAATTATCGAAAGGTAACTTGCCTGTATTAATTTATAACCGTGGTGGAAATGGAAACTTTGGCGGTGTTGTGTTCGGTTCAATGATGCATAACTTGTTTCCTGTTGCAAACGAAGGCTTTATCATTATAGGCAGTCAATATCGTGGAACTTTCACAAAACACTCTTCTGCCCAAGATGAATTTGGTGGGAATGATGTCAATGACGTAACTGCTTTATTGGATTACATTCCTAGTATTGAAGGTGCTGACGAACAACGTATTGGAATGTTTGGTGCAAGTCGCGGAGGTATGCAAACACATTTAGCTGTTAAAAATTCAAAAAGTATTAAAGCTATAGCAACTATTGCGGGTAATTCTGATTTATTAAAAGGGCTAACTTATCGCCCTGAAATGGAAAAAGTATTTAAGCACCGAATTCCCGAGTATGAGAAAAACAAAGTAGCAGAATTGGAAAAGCGTTCAGTATTAAAATGGGTGGCTGATTTATCCCCCAACGTTCCAATCTTGCTCCTACATGGCACGAATGATAAACGAGTTTCAGTTAACCATTCTATTGACCTAGCTGATGCGTTATCAAAGAACAATATTCCACATAAACTTGTTCTATATCCCGACGATAACCATGGTTTAATGCGAAACAAAGAAAAGGCGAATAAAGAGCTAGTTAGTTGGTTTCGAGAGTATCTATAAAATTTCTAACAAGTGACTAATCTGGGATTCCCCAAAACTGTCATGCCATTTGCTGAGCAAATCGCCCGTCAGCACATGGTTCACTTATTAGGGACGTTATGTAGCATTCAAGGTGCGAAGGGTATTCATATTTAGTCAGCAAGTTTAGGATACGTATTTGAAATGGAAATTAAAATTTATTCCGCAATACTCCTTATCGTAGTTTTATTGTTTGTAACTATCACTGATGCGAGATTTAAACAGAGGCAGGTTGCGTTTGTCTCAATGGTTTGTTTAGTGCCTGTTGCAGTGGCGGTTCTAGAGAGACTGACAGATTTATGGGTCGCGATTGGGGCGATGGTAGTGATTGTTGTCGCGATTATCGGTACTAGAAAGAAAAGTGAAAGCGCAACCTAAAAAGTCAATTAAGGCGGGACTGCTAACAGTAGGCTGAGTTTCGTTTCGCTTCACATTTTAGCAAACAATTTTTTGCCCATTAACGAGGCCGTAAGGCGAGTCATGAATCCGAGTAAAGTTGTCCGTGAAAATATCAGGAAGCTTACAGATCTTCCAAATATAGGTAAGGCAGGTGCCGCCGATCTGGAGTTGCTTGGTATCGAGAAGCCCGGCGATCTTGTGGGGCAGGATCCGTATGAGATGTATGAGAGGCTCTGCATTTTAACCGGCTGCAGGCATGACCCGTGTGTCATCGATGTGTTTATTTCAGTTACAAGCTTTATCAATGGTGGTGAACCAAAGGTTTGGTGGGCTTACACGGCGGAGCGTAAGAAAGTGCAGGCTGCGAAGTAAAATATCGCCTAAAAAGAGACTATGGCGTCACTATCTATAGCCAACAATTCTTTGCCCATTATTTAAGCATTAGTACTCATGTGGAAACTAGTATTCATATGGAGATTGAACCGAATTACTCTGAATATTCATTAGAAGAATTGATGGAGGTTCTTGATAATATTGATAAAGAAAAGTACCAAGAAAGGTATATGAAGGTGCTGGCACTCTTAGATGATGAAGAGCATTGTAGGAAACTTGCAGAGCAACATAAAATAAAAGAAGAAAGAGAAGCCATAGAAAATGAAAAAACAGAGGCATGGACTACTCTTCTGTTTCCCTCTATTGCCGGGTTCCTTGTTTTATTTTTCGGCCTAGTACTCACACGTTCAAATGGGTTTATTCATATTGAATCTATGTGGTTTCGTATTCCCATCTCATTTTTGTTGTTTTGTATAGGGTACTCAGGGTATATGAAAGTCAGAGGGTTAAGCACTGATAAGGACTAAAACTGTTTTGTTTTAGTCGCTTAGTTCCAACACTCTAGCCTGTTATTGCAGGCGTTATCGATACTCAATCAACTTTAATCGAAGAGATAACTTTCGCGAAACCAGAGTCAGGTGCAAACGCGGCTGTGACCGTCTGTGAAATGGCCGCTCCATGACATCCATGTCACCACGGCATTTGTGAATCCATTCACATCAGATGTCACGGCCGAGGCTATGGTCCACCACGAACCAAGCAAACACCCAATCAGCCCAGAGAACCAATAAAAGATACTTCAAACTTGTTATCCGACAAGTGGGCCAAAACTGGGTATCAAAAGATATCCAAGAACCTATGATAAAGCATCCCTGCCGCCAGCATGGGCGATCTGAATGTTGGCCCGCCGGGGAAGGTCATATGCTGTATCTTATCGAAGATATCGAACCGTCCTGCCTGCGCCGATAACGCTTCGGCGATGAGTTTCGCCGCCATATGGGTGGCGTTGACCCCATGGCCGGAATAGGCCTGGGCATACATGATGTTAGGGCAGTCCGGCAGACGTCCGATTTGAGGTAATCTGTTAGCTCCGATGCCTATCATGCCTCCCCATTCGAAATCGATTTTGACTCCCTTGAGCTGAGGGAAGACCTTTTCGAGATTAGGGCGAAGGGCAGCCTCAATATCCTTGGGATCTTTGCCTGAGTATGTACACAGGCCGCCAAATAGCAGGCGGTTATCTTCTGACAGATGGAAGTAGTCTAAGTCGATACGCATATCGGCGAAGGCCATATTCTGAGGGATGATTTCTTTGCATTGTTCATCACTCAAGGGCTCGGTGGCCAGCAGATAACTGCCGGCAGGGAGTACCTTGCCACCGACATGGCCTTCAAGTTTATGGCCGATATAGGCGTTGCCCGCCAGCACCAGATACTGACAGTTCACTTCACCAAATTCGGTGATGATCTTAGGTTTATCTCCCTTGATGATCTTCTGCGCCGCGCTGTATTCAAACATCTTTACCCCCAGCGCTTTGGCGACACGGGCTTCGCCAAGGGCTAAGTTTAACGGGTGCAGGTGGCCGCTATTCATATCGACCAGCGCCCCCTCATAGCAGTTAGATCCTATGACCTGACCCATATCCTTCTTTTCTAACAGGGTGAAGCCTTCACCTCGCCCTTGAGAGACAAGGTCTTCAAAGTCTTGTATTAACTCTTTCATGTGTCGGGGACGCATGGCCAGATCGCAATAACCCATCTGCAGGTTGCAGTCGATGTTATGCTCGGCAACGCGCTGTCTGACAATATCTACCGCTTCGAAACCCATTTGATTTATGGCGCTGACGCCTTCATCGCCTATTACATTTCTGAACTGTTCAATATTATGACCAATACCACGAATAAGCTCACCGCCATTTCTACCCGATGCTCCCCAGCCGATACGCTTCGCCTCAAGTAGCGCAACACAAAAACCTTTCTGCGCCAGTTCGATTGCCGTGTTAATACCGCTGAAGCCTCCCCCGACGACACAGACATCAACGTCGATTCGATCCCTGAGTTGTGGATGTTCATAGAGCTCTTTTGCCGTATTGAAATAGTATGATGACGGATACATGTCACTGTGCACCGGACTTTTAGCTTGCATCATCTCTCCAAATTATAATTGTTGTTATTGAGTATTCATGCCTAAGAATTAATGGGACCTAAGACGGTATACTTTTGGCTTGAGTCATATATAATTCACGGGTGTTGATTATATTTAACATGCTTTTTTGTTTGATACAAATTACTATGTAATATAATTTGAACGCTTTAATCAATATTGTAACGTTAACAGGAGAGATGCATTTGGATATTGGAGCTAGCCTTAAGGCTGTCCGTAAACTAAAAGGCCTTTCGCAACGCGAACTTGCGAAAAGAGCCGGAGTGACCAATAGCACTATCTCTATGATTGAGAAGAACAGTGTGAGCCCATCTGTCAGCTCTTTGAAAAAAGTGTTGTCGGGTCTGCCTATGTCCCTGGTGGACTTTTTCTCTATGGAAGATAGCGGTAGCAGCGAGCAAAAAGTGGTGTATCGCAGCAACGAACTTCTCGATATTGGTGATGGCAATTTAGATTATAAGCTGGTGGGCAGAGACTACCCTAACAGGGCGATGTCTGTGATGAACGAGACCTATCCACCAGGTTCCGATACCGGCGAAGAGATGCTCAAACATGAAGGCGAAGAAGCGGCCATGGTTATCGAAGGTAAGTTTGAGCTGACCGTAGGTGAAGAGGTGTTTATTCTCGAAGCCGGAGACAGCTATTACTTTAACAGTGAGACGCCCCATAGATTCAGAAACCCGTTCGATGAAAACTGCCGCATCGTTAGTGCGACCACGCCGGCTAACTTCTAACAGCTCTGAGCGGCACTTTTAACAGCCTTGAGCGGCTTTTTTTATAGCCTTGAGCCGCTTTTTTAACAGCCTGAGCAGCCTCTCTTTTAAGCTACCTTGTAAAGCTTAAAGTACAGCCTGGCTGTCAACTGGCAAGCTTGATTTCCTTGTGGCGATAGATGGACTAAATGTCTGTTGTCACTTCGCTCCTCTCAGCACTAACTCTGCACTTATATATTTTCCTGGTATACCCCCGCTTTGGGTTTTCAGATTGTGCTGTTTCCTGAACAGGCTTGAGAACTTGTCACCGCATTTTAGAACTTTATGCTGCGTTTACTCATAAATCGCTCATTTTTGGCTGAATAAATCGACATTTTTGTCTAGTTCAGAAATTGCTGTTGTAAATAATATTGGTCAAAGTCAACAGTTTTTTGTGATGTTGGTCATGGTGGTAAGCTCAGAATTTTCCTGCTGTTTACCACACGAAAACTGAAATCTTTCTAATCTGGATATTTTTAAATTTGATATATCTTGTTGAATTTTATTGGTGTTATTTTTGTTTTGTTATCATTTTAAATTGTATTCACTTCTCCTCTTGCCTGTGTTCAATTTTCAGTGTAGTGTTTGAAAAAGTGAACAGGACGTTAAGGGCTGTTCGCTTGTGAGAACAGTTAAAATAAGAATAAAAACTAAAATATAACCAAATAGGTGATCTATGTCGGATGCAGGGCTTGCTGTCATTGGGGTGACGGCGTGCAACCAGGAGTTAGGCTTACATCCTTTTAATATTGTGGGCGAGAAGTATCTTCTTGCTATTGCAGATGCAACCAAGGGCTGGCCTTTGGTTATTCCCGCACTGGGCCATTGCCCGAGTGAGATTATTCTGCCTCGCTTAGACGGTATTTTGTTTACCGGCTCCCCTTCAAATATCGAACCACATCACTTTCAAGGTGAAGCAAGCGAAGCAGGCACTCACCATGATCCTAAGCGAGACGCGACAACGCTTCCTCTGTTAAAAGCGGCAATAGACGCCGGTATTCCCGTGTTGGCTATCTGCCGAGGGTTCCAGGAGATGAATGTGGTGTATGGCGGCAGCCTGCATCAAAAATTGCATCAAGTAGGTGGCTTTATCGAACACCGTGAAGATAAAACGGCGGCCGTCGAGGTGCAATATGGGATCTCCCATGAGGTACAGATAGAACCTGGAGGACTGCTTCACGAGGCATGGGGCCGTAGCTCTGCAGAGGTTAACTCTGTGCATACTCAAGGCGTAGATCGTCTCGGAGTTGGGTTACGGCCAGAAGCATACGCACCAGATGGTTTAGTAGAGGCTTTCTCTATTAAAGATGCAAAGAATTTTGCGCTGGGCGTGCAGTGGCATCCGGAATGGAGGGTATTGGATAACCCTTTCTATACATCCATTTTCAAGGTTTTCAGTGATGCCTGTGAACGTCGAGCAAAGACCCGAGTGAGATAAAAAAATGAAAAAGTTAACCGCGTATTTAAACGAACAAAAAATTACCGAAGTCGAGTGCGTGATCAGCGACATGACCGGTATTGCCAGAGGTAAGATAGCCCCTGTCGCCAAGTTTATCGATGAGAAAGGGATGCGCATGCCTGAAAGCGTCTTGCTGCAGACGGTGACCGGTGATTATGTCGAAGACGAACCCTATGATGCACTGCTCGATAGTGCGGATATCGATTTCGTCTGTGTTCCTGATGAGAATGCAGTGTTTCAGTTGCCTTGGACTATCGAAGCCACCGCTCAGGTCATCCATGATACGTACGACAAGATGGGTAACCCTCTTGAGTTGTCACCTCGAAACTTGCTGAAGAAGGTGCTGAAACTCTATGAAGATAAAGGTTGGAAGCCAGTCGTTGCGCCTGAGATGGAATTTTATCTCACTCGCCGTAACGAAGATCCGGATCAGCCACTGATCCCACCCGTTGGACGCTCCGGTCGTCAAGAGTCGGGCAGACAATCATTCTCGATAGATGCCGCAAATGAGTACGATCCGCTGTTTGAAGATATGTATGACTGGTGTGAAGTGCAGGGATTGGATATCGATACCTTAATTCATGAAGAGGGCACTGCCCAGATGGAGATTAACTTCAGCCACGGCGATGCACTGTCGATGGCGGATCAGGTTTTCGTTTTCAAGCGTACGCTCAAAGAAGCGGCTCTTAAGCATGATGTCTGTGCCACCTTTATGGCTAAGCCTGTCGCAGATGAGCCCGGCAGTGCGATGCACCTGCATCAGAGTATTGTCGATGTGAAGTCAGGCCAGAATATCTTCTCGATGAAAGATGGCACTAAGAGTCCACTCTTCTTCAGTTATATCGGTGGATTACAGAAATTTATTCCGGAACTTTTACCTTTGTTAGCCCCGAATGTGAACTCATTCAGACGTTTCCTACCCGGCACATCGGCACCTATTAATCTCGAGTGGGGGGAGGAGAACCGTACCTGTGGTCTACGTATTCCTGAGTCTTCACCGCAGAACCTTCGTGTCGAAAACCGTATTGCCGGCGCCGATTCGAACAGTTACCTGTCAATAGCCGCGAGCCTGTTATGTGGTTATATCGGTATGGTCGAAGATGTAAAGCCATCGACGCCGGTTCAGGGAAGAGCCAATGAATCACGTCAAAGCATTAGTCTTCCTCTGACATTAGAGGAAGCGCTAGGCGCTATGTCTGAAAGCGTTGCCTGTCGAGAGTATCTGGGTGAAGCCTTTACCATGGGGTATATCGCGGTGAAGCAGGCAGATCTTGCCAGCTATAAACGCGTGATAAGTTCATGGGAGCGAGAGTACCTGTTACTTACCGTCTGATTTTATGAGGGAGCGCGACCGTCGTGTTCCCTCACATTGAAGGCTAAAGACTAAAGAGAGTGTGACTGAAGGTTCAATTGGGGTTGGATCGCCAGATACAAATCAGAGGAGAGCAATATTCGTAACCGGGGCGCTATCAGCATCGATGCTAGTTCGTCCAGGAAGCGTTAGCTGTAGAGCAGTAGCACACTGCCGATGCGGTTTTAAGGTGTAGCATTGGTTAAAAACAAAAATTAAATCCGGATATTACCGGTAACACAATGACAGACAGCGGTGATGTGACTCACGGCTGCTACGCTAAATCAAGGAGATAGCATGAAGCTTTTAAAGAAGATGACGACAATAGCACTACTGGGTGCTGGTGTGTTGGCAAGCAGTAATCTGATAGCGCAAGAGGAAGTTCGGGTCTATAACTGGTCTGATTATATCGCCGAAGATACCTTGGCTAATTTTGAAAAAGAGACTGGCATTCGTGTAGTTTATGATGTGTTTGACAGTAATGAGGTCGTTGAGGCTAAGTTACTCTCTGGCCGCTCTGGCTATGATATTGTCGTCCCCTCTAATAGCTTCCTGGCCAAGCAAATTAAAGCCGGAGCATTTCAGAAGCTGGACTCAAACCTGCTGCCTAACCATAAGAACCTGAACTCAGATCTAATGACTCAGCTTCAAACAGCCGATCCGGGTAACCAATATGCCGTGCCTTATCTTTGGGGAACAAACGGTATCGGTTATAACGAGGCGAAAGTGAAAGAGGTGTTGGGTGAAGATGCCCCGATCGACTCTTTAGAGCTTATCTTTAACCCTAAGTATGCTTCAAAATTGTCTAAGTGTGGCCTGTCGTTCCTCGACTCTGCCGATGAGATGGTGCCGATGGCGCTTATCTACTTAGGCCTGGATCCAAACAGTAGCAGTAAGGCTGATTTCAAGCGAGCTGGTGAAGTGTTAGAAGCCATTCGTCCACATATCACCTATTTCCACTCGTCACGTTACATCACAGATCTTGCCAATGGCGATCTCTGTGTGGCTGTAGGTTATTCAGGTGATATCCTGCAGGCAGCCACCCGCGCCGAAGAAGCTGAAAACGGCCATGTTATCGGTTACTCGATACCAAAAGAGGGCGCAAACCTCTGGTTTGATATGTTGGCGATTCCTGCCGATGCCGCTAACGTAAGCAATGCTCATACGTTTATCAACTATTTGCTTCGTCCTGAGGTGATAGCCCCTATCTCGAACTATGTCTCTTATGCCAATCCAAATGCAGCGGCTCAAGAGTTAGTCGATGAAGAGATCCGCAACGACCCGGGTATCTATCCGACTGATGAGGTATTGAAGCGTCTTTATGTGGGTGAAGTTCGTCCTATGAAGGCTCAACGAGCACTGACTCGAGTCTGGACTAAGGTCAAGTCAGGTTACTAAACCTCCCCGAGGGGCAAGTCACGCTTGCCCCTGTTTCACCTTTCAATATGTTTAAATTGCCGTAGGTGCCTGTAGATGGAGCACCTTTTGTGGAGAAGTTTTATGGCTAGTACCTCGGGCGTCACCAACAAACCAACAACAAAGACGCAATCAAAAGTCCTGCTCAAGATTGAGCGGGTCAGTAAATTATTTGATGAAGTTCGCGCCGTCGATGATGTTTCGTTAAACATCAATCAAGGGGAGATCTTTGCGCTATTAGGAGGTTCAGGCTCTGGTAAGTCGACACTGCTGCGCATGTTGGCTGGCTTTGAAAAACCCTCTGAGGGCCGCATCTATCTGGACGGTGAAGACATTACCGATATGCCTCCCCACGAGCGCCCAATCAATATGATGTTTCAATCCTATGCCTTGTTTCCACATATGTCGGTGGAACAGAATATTGCATTTGGTTTGAAGCAGGATAAGTTGCCTAAAGATGAGATCGCCGCCCGTGTTAAAGAGATGCTTAAACTGGTGCATATGGAACAGTATGCTAAGCGTAAGCCCGCTCAGCTTTCCGGTGGTCAACGTCAACGTGTCGCCTTAGCTCGCTCGCTGGCGAAGCGTCCTAAGTTACTCCTGCTCGATGAGCCGATGGGGGCACTGGATAAGAAGCTGCGCACTCAGATGCAGCTGGAGGTGGTCGATATTCTTGAAGCGGTGGGGGTAACCTGTGTGATGGTGACCCACGATCAAGAGGAGGCGATGACCATGGCCGAGCGTATCTCCATCATGAACGAGGGCTGGATAGCCCAAACCGGCTCTCCTATGGATATCTATGAGAGCCCATCATCTCGAATGGTGGCCGAGTTTATCGGATCTGTAAATCTATTCGAAGGTGAGATTGTCGTCGATGAAGCGGACCATGCCATCATCGAGTCACCCAAATTGGAGCAGAAATTCTATATCGGCCACGGTGTAACGACCAACGTGGAAGATAAGCAAGTCTGGTTAGCCGTGAGGCCTGAAAAAGCCCGCATCAGTCGTGAGCAACCGCAAAATGAATATAACTGGTGTCATGGTGAGGTTGAGGATATTGCCTATCTTGGTGGCATCTCTGTCTATTATATTCGCCTCGCTAACGATCAGGTTATTCAATCGGTGATGACGAATCGGGATAGACGCTCCGATCCCCCGACATGGAAAGATAAGGTCTTCATCAGTTGGGAGGCCACCAGCGGTGTGGTCCTCAGATCATAGGAGGACATACCATGAAAAAACCATTGAAGTTTAGATTGCCAAAAGGCCAATGCTGGACGATAGGAGTGCCCTATTTCTGGTTATTACTCTTCTTCGCACTGCCATTCGCGATTGTTCTGAAAATAAGTTTTTCTACGGCCGCCATCTCGATCCCGCCCTATGAGTCACTGTTTAATTATGCCGATGAATCTCTGCAGATCCTGCTGAACATAGGTAACTACCTGCTCATTTTCGATGACAGCCTCTACATCTATGCTTATCTGGGCTCATTGAAAATGGCCTGTATCACGACCTTAGGTTGTCTCTTGATTGGCTACCCTATGGCGTATGCGATTGCCAGGGCGCCGAAACAACAGCAAACCTTGTTGATTCTGCTGGTGATGCTGCCCTCCTGGACCTCTTTTCTTATTCGGGTTTACGCCTGGATGGGGATCTTGAGCAATAACGGCTTGATCAATAATTTACTGCTCTGGCTGGGGGTTATCTCAGAGCCCATTCAGATGCTGAACACTAATTTTGCGGTCTATATCGGCATCATCTATAGCTACCTTCCGTTTATGATCTTGCCTCTGTACGCCACGCTCTCTCAGCTCGATGGCAGCTTATTAGAGGCGGCATCGGATCTGGGGTCAAGAAGCATGAATACGTTTTGGAAAATAACCCTTCCCCTGTCTAAAGGGGGCGTGATTGCCGGCTCTATGTTGGTCTTTATTCCCGTAGTGGGTGAGTTTGTTATTCCTGAGCTGCTTGGCGGCCCGGATTCTCTGATGATAGGTAAGGTGTTATGGCAGGAGTTCTTCAATAACCGAGATTGGCCGGTGGCTTCATCGCTCGCTATCGTGATGTTAGGTCTATTGATTATTCCGATAACCTTGTTTCACCGTTATCAGTCCAGAAGTATGGAGAAAGACGTATGAGTAGCCTAAAGGATAAATTAAGTTTTTCTACCATCATGCTTTGGGCTGGAATGTTTTTCCTCTACGTCCCTATGTTTATCTTAATATTCTACTCATTTAACGAGTCGAAACTGGTGACGGTTTGGGGCGGGTTCTCCGCTAAATGGTACGGTGAGCTGTTTCGTGATCAGCAGATATTAGATGCGGTGTGGACCAGTTTACGAGTGGCATTTTTTGCCTCATCAACGGCTGTGGTGCTCGGGACCATGGCGGCATTTGTGATGACGCGGTTCTCGCGTTCATGGGGCAAGACGACACTGTCGAGCATGATCACTGCGCCACTGGTTATGCCTGAGGTGATCACAGGTCTGTCACTCTTGCTATTGTTCGTTCATATGGCCGACACCTTTGGTTGGCCTGCAGAGCGGGGGATGTTGACGGTATGGCTGGCCCATTCGACCTTCTGTGCCGCCTATGTGGCTGTGGTGGTATCGGCGCGCCTTAGGGAGCTGGATCAATCTATCGAGGAAGCGGCTCAAGATCTCGGCGCCCCTCCGTTCAAGACGTTTTTCTACATCACGGTTCCTATGATCTCGCCCTCTCTGATGGCGGGCTGGCTATTGTCATTTAGCCTCTCACTGGATGACTTAGTCATAGCCAGCTTTACATCGGGACCGGGCGCGACGACCTTGCCAATGGTGGTGTTCTCCTCCGTTCGTATGGGGGTTTCACCTAAGATTAATGCTTTGGCGACCTTGATTATTTTAACTGTCTCCCTGATTGCATTTATCTCCTGGTACTTCGCTCGTCGAAGCGACAGGAAGGGCCTTCCACCCGCTATGTAACAGGCTTTGATGGTAATAAATACGTTTAGTAAGGTTTGAAAGATGTGTGTCGTCACATGAACAGGCAATGGTTCGGCACACTTATCCATATAACTTGGTCTCAATAGCAAAGCCTCAGATAAGAAGATAGAGGCAGACAATATGGCCAAACAGATAAAAGGTAGGGCAGAGAAATGAGCAGTGTACCTCACGCAGAATCCTATTATGCAGCTTCTGCAAACGATAAAGTTGAACGTTCTCAATTAGCAGACAATGTTGAGGCCGATATTTGTATTATTGGTGCCGGTTATACCGGCTTGTCGACGGCGATACATCTGTTAGAGCTCGGCTTTAGTGTCACGATACTGGAAGCCGCACGTATTGGCTGGGGCGCATCGGGCCGCAACGGCGGTCAGATAGTGAATAGCTTCAGCCGTGATATCGACTCGATTGAAAAAACCGTAGGCAAAGAGAGCGGCAAGTTGTTTGGCGAGATGGCATTTGAAGGCTCGCGCATCATCAAAGAGTTAATCCATAAATATAATATTCAGTGCGATCTTAAAAATGGTGGTGTATTTGCCGCGATAAATCCCAAACAGATGGGCCATCTCGAGGCGCAAAAAGTGCTGTGGGAGAAGCATGGCCATATGGGGCACCTGGAGTTACTCGACGGGAAAGGGATCCGCTCCGTAGTCGACTCTGAGCGCTATGTCGGTGGGTTGCTCGACAAGAGTGGTGGACATATTCACCCGTTAAACCTCGCCTTAGGAGAGGCTCATGCCGTAGAGTCATTGGGCGGGAAGATATTTGAAGACTCGGCGGTGATCAAGGTCGAACAGGGTGATAGCCCGGTCGTGCACACCGCTAAAGGTTCGGTCAAAGCCAAGTTTGTGGTAGTGGCAGGTAATGCCTACCTCAATGGCCTGATGCCACAGCTGCAGGCTAAATCTATGCCTTGTGGCACTCAGGTGGTGACCACTGAGCCCCTCAGTGATGAGTTGGCAGCGAGCTTGTTACCGCAAGATTACTGTGTCGAAGATTGTAACTATCTGCTCGATTATTTCAGGCTGTCGGGTGATAAGCGCCTTATCTATGGCGGCGGTGTGGTATACGGTGCGCGGGATCCTGCCAATATCGAAGCGATAATCCGCCCTAAGATGTTGGAGACCTTCCCTCAGCTTAAAGATGTGAAAATTGATTATACCTGGACGGGCAACTTTCTGTTAACCCTGTCACGTCTGCCACAGGTGGGTCGTATTGGTGATAACGTCTATTATTCACAGGGCTGCAGCGGACATGGCGTGACCTATACGCATCTGGCCGGTAAGATTTTGGCTGAGGCGATACATGGACAGGCGACCCGGTTCGATGCCTTTGCCAGTCTGCCTCACTATCCATTCCCGGGCGGCCATATGTTCAAGATCCCTTTCAGTGCCGTAGGCGCCTGGTACTACACCATGAGGGATAAGTTGGGGATCTGATAAATCCATTTTCTATCTGCCTCGACTATCTGTTGAGGCAGATCCTTCCCTCAAAAAAATCAAAAGCTTGCTAATTCATTTGATTAGCTATGGCACTCGTTCTCAAGCCTGCTATTTTTAATAGGGAGGCAAAGAAATTCCTCTTTCTATTCGTAAGTTTATTAGCCTGAAAAGCCTCTCTTTTGGAGAATAAAATGAAACATCTGCCCATCAGTACCAAGTTACTCTGGATCACCTCTGCGCTATTTCTGGCGATTGTGACTATTTTATCCGTCACCTTGTGGTGGGCCTTGAGTAGCAAGAATGCTGAGATTGCCAGTGAGGTGCAGGAAGTGCTTCATCAAGAGACCAGAGCGAAACTGGAAGCCAGAGCCGGTGAGTATGGTGAGATGATTGCGGGGTTTATTAATGAAGCGTACCGCATTCCTTATTCGTTTGTGGCAACGATTGAGCAATCTTCGGGTACCGAACATTTAACTCGGGAAGGTCTGGAAGTCAGTGTCGCTGCGGTGCTAAAGAAAAACAGTCAGTTGTCATCCATGTACGCCCAATTTGAAGCTAATGGCTTCGATGGCAACGACGCTCTATATCTCTCGGGAGCGAGCCATAGCGTTGCGGGCGCAGGCAGTTTAGAGCTGTATTTCGTGCGTAACGACGATGGCAGTGTATCTCAGGAAGCGGTCGATGATGCGGCAGAGAAGTATGTAACGACAGTGAATGAATTCGGCATTCGCGAAGCCGAATGGTATCTGTGTGCCAAAGACAGCAAGCGGCCCTGTTTGATGGAGCCCTATCTGTATGAAGTCACACCGGGGCATAACGCCTTGATGACATCGCTGACGGTACCCGTCCTGAAAAATGGTCAATTTACCGGGTTAGTGGGCGTCGATCTTAATCTGCCGATATTTCAAAAATTGATAAAGGAGCTATCGGGGGAACTGTATCAGGGCAAGGCTAAGGTGACACTACTGAGTAGCAAAGGGTTAATCGTTGCGGCGAGTCACTATGACAAGATGGCCAGACCTGTTAAGGAGGCGGTGGGTGCAGATCTAGCCGCTAAATTGCAGAACCTTCACAAGGGAGACAAATATTTCGAGAATGATGTTGAGATCGCGGTCGCCTACCCGATAGATATTCCTCTGTCTGGCAGCACCTGGTCGTTGGTGATAGAGGTACCCAGAGAGGAAGCATTTAAGACCGCCATGGAACTCAATGACCAGATGCAGGCGATGGCCCAATCACTGGGAAGCCTACAGCTGACATTAGGCGCCATCGTGTCTGTTATCGCCGTTTTCAGTATCTGGCTGGTGATCCGCAGCATCATAGCACCACTTAAGATGATCCAATCGAGAGTCGAAAACCTTGCCAGTGCCGAGGGAGACCTGACTCAATCTATCGAGGTCGAATCGCATGCCGAATTGATAGCCTTAGGCAAAGGCTTTAATGCCTTTCTCACTAAGCTCAGGTTGCTAATCGTTGAGCTCAAACAGCTGGCAAGTCAATCACAACAGGAAAGCCTAACCGTTGCAAATGTTGCGCAGCAAACCCGAGACAGTGTCAATGGACAATATGGTGAGATCGAAAGTGTGGTGACTGCGGTGAATCAAATGAGTGCTACGGCACTGGAAGTGGCTAAAGCCTCGGAGCAGACCGCGATGGAAACCGATGCGATGTCGCAGAATGTGAAACAGAGTGAGCATAGCCTGATGACGGCCATGGAGTATGTGACCACTATGTCTGATGAATCTCTGCAGGCAAAAGAGGCGGTGGGTCGGGTCTCGACAAGCAGCGATAATATCAGCTCAATTGTGGAAGTTATTCGCTCAATCGCCGAGCAGACAAACTTACTCGCGCTTAATGCCGCCATTGAGGCCGCCAGAGCCGGAGAGCAGGGGCGGGGTTTTGCGGTGGTTGCCGACGAAGTGAGAGCCTTGGCTTCTAAAACCCAAACCTCGACGGATGATATTACTAAGTTGATCAGCTCGTTGCAGATGGAGGTGAACAGTGCCTCTGATGTGATAGACAGTGGTGCAGAAAAAGCGCAACAGGCCGTGGCGCAAACGGAGGAGGCGCTGGCCTCGATCAATGCCATGGTGGCACAGATAGATGAGGTCTCGAGTCAGGTGACCCATATCGCCACCGCGGCGGAGGAGCAAAGCGCCGTCACCGAAGAGGTGAATAAGAATATCACCGGGATCTCAGATTCTGCATCCGATCTTGCCAGACTTGCCGGTGAAGCCCTGGACAGCAGTACTAATCTGGCGGAATTGGTGAAGTCTCAACATGAGCAGCTGGGTCGTTTGAAGACATAGCAATAGAGATTATTTGGCAGGCAGCTAAGACGCATGACTAAAGCCCATAACTAAGGCTCATGATTCTGTGGCATAGAGGCCTGCTCACCCCTCTCTGTCTTGATGCGACATTTTGTCTCCTACTAAAAAGTCGCATCAAGCTTAATTAGGTACACTCGATCCGGTACTGGGCTGGAAAATAACAAAAAAACCTTCTTTGTTGGTGATTATGATGTACATTAAATATACAGGAAAACGTTAGTCTCATTAAACAAGTCTGTCATTAACCAAGGTTGTTACTTTGAAAAAAACAGATACTTCCAACTACCGACACTTTCTCAAAGTGGTTGACTGCCAACAAGCCTGCCCAGCCCACACGCCAGTGCCCGAATATATTCGTTTGATCGCCGACAGAAAATACACCCAAGCCTATATGCTTAACTGGGAATCGAATGTCTTTCCCGGCATCTTAGGCCGGGTCTGTGATCGTCCCTGTGAACCCGCCTGCCGTCGGGGACGTGTCGAAGATGACCCCGTGGCTATCTGCCGTTTGAAGCGTGTCGCAGCCGATTATAAGGGGGAGATAGCGTCTCTGTTACCGGAGATCCCCCGAACTAAGAACGGTAAACATATCGCTCTTATCGGCGCCGGACCCGCCTCACTCACGGTCGCGCGGGATCTATTACCGCTGGGTTACAAGATCACACTATTTGAACGTGACCTTCAGGCTGGTGGCATGATGCGAAGTCAAATTCCGGCGTTTCGCTTACCCCAAAGTGTTCTCGATGAAGAGCTGGACTTGATTCTGCAAATGGGACTCAAGGTTCGCTTTGGTGTTGCCATCGATAGCATGAAAGCCATGCTTGAGGAGATATTTGATGCGGTCTTTGTGGGGACCGGAGCGCCAAAAGGTCGGGATGTCAGAATACCGGGCCGTGAGGAAGCAAAGGAGTACCTGACTCTGGGAATAGACTGGTTAGCCAGCGTTGCTTTTGGGCACACCCGTAGTATCGGCGAGCGGGTTATCGTTCTGGGGGGAGGTAATACGGCCATGGACTGCTGCAGAACAGCTAAACGCCTTGGAGGAAAACAGGTAAAGGTGGTGGTACGTTCGACCTTTGAGATGATGAAGGCTTCCCCTTGGGAGAAAAGCGATGCCGCCGAGGAAGATATTGAGATCATCCCAAATCACACACCCATAGAATTTGTCATGGAAGAGGGGGAGTTTAAGGGGGTGTTGTTTGAAGAGCTAAACTCCAGTTATGACGAGCAGGGGAAGCGTACGCTGACTCCTACGGGCAATACTGTGATGATGGAGTGCGATCATGTGTTAATCGCGATAGGACAAGATACCGCTTTTCCCTGGATAGAGCGTGATATCGGCATCGAATTTAATCAATGGCAACAGCCGGTGCTTAATGAGGCTTCATTGCAATCGACTCTGCCTACGGTTTTTTTTGGCGGTGATGCTGCCTTTGGTCCCAAGAATATCATTACTGCTGTGGCTCACGGACACAAGGCTGCCATCTCAATCGACCTGCTATGTCATGGTAAAAATCCTGTCTCAGAAAGGCCTGTCAGTGATTTCAATCTTGTCAGCCAGAAGATGGGCATTCATGAATGGAGCTATCACAATAAGATAAAGCTGGATAGTCGCTATCCTGTGCCCCGTCTCGATTGGCAGGAGGCGATAGAAAAGCTGGCGAGTGAGGTTGAGCTGGGTTACGACGAGAAGCTTGCCCTTGGGGAAGCCCACCGTTGCTTTAACTGCGATATCCATACCGTTTTCAGCGAAGATATCTGTATCGAATGCTCCGCCTGTGAAGATGTTTGTCCGGTGGACTGCATCAACTTTATCCCGGCTCAGGCCGAGGAGATTGAGGTAAGAGACCCCATAGTCGTGAACAGGCTCAGGGTTAGTGATATTAATCCTGAGCAGGAACTTTTTGTGTCAGCCCCTCTGAAAACGGGTCACTTGATGATCAAGGATGAAGATGTATGTCTTCATTGCGGCTTGTGTGCCGAGCGCTGTCCTACCGGAGCCTGGGACATGAAGAAGTTTACCTTGAATAACGCAAAGGCTGCGATCGAATGAGCCTCTTAAAGTCGGTGGTGGCAATCAGCTCGGACGATCAGCGTGAGTAAGGATATGCGCTTCACTTTGAATTGTATGCCGAGCGCTGCTCACTCAACAGGGATCTGGGATATGAATAAATTCATACTAAACAATGTAAAGGCAGCGATCGAATGACCCGATGTGAATCAATCAACGAATTTGTAGTGCGCTTTGCCAACACCAATGGCACAGGATCTGCTAGTGCTAACAACATGTTTGCCAAGGCCATCATGCGAATGGGGCTTCCGGTAAGCGCTAAGAATATCTTCCCATCAAACATTCAAGGGATGCCCACCTGGTTCGAGGTGAGGATCAGCGAGATGGGGTATCTGGGGAGACGTGGTGGGGCACCTGAGATGGTGGTGGCCATGAATGCTCAGACCCTGAGTGAAGATATTAAATCGGTTCGGGCCGGTGGATATCTGCTGTATGACTCCAGCAGCATGTTACCTAAGCGTCTTGAGCGGGAAGATATCATCTTTTTGGGAATGCCTATCTCAGAGATCTGTCGCACCGAATACAGCGACCAGCGCCAGCGACAGCTATTTAAGAATGTGATTTACGTAGGGGCCATGGCCGCGCTGCTGGGCCTCGATTTTCAGGTGCTCAGGGAACTGGTATCGGAACAGTTTAAGGGAAAGGATAAGCTTATCCGTCCAAATCTGTACGCCCTGGAGCTTGGTTTTCAATTTGCAGCTAAGCAGTTTAGCTGTCCGTTAGCCATACACCTTGAACGCCGGGATTTGGTGGGCGACAAAATTATGGTTGACGGTAATACCGCCTGCGCCTTGGGCGCGGTCTACGGCGGTGCCACTGTGGTGGGGTGGTACCCCATCACACCCTCAACTTCAGTTATCGAGAAGTTCTCCTCATATTGCCAGCGCCTGCGCATCGACCCTGCCAGCGGGCAAAAAAACTATGCCATTGTTCAGGCAGAAGATGAGCCCGCAGCCATAGGTATTGCCATGGGAGCCGGCTGGAACGGCGCGCGGGCCTTTACCGCGACCAGTGGCCCCGGGATCTCACTGATGACCGAGTTTTTAGGCCTGGCTTATTTTGCCGAAGTTCCGTTAGTGCTTATCGATGTGCAGAGGGCGGGGCCATCGACCGGAATGCCGACTCGTACCCAGCAGTCGGATATGTTGACCTGCGCCTATGCCTCTCACGGTGATAGTAAGCAGGTACTCTTAATCCCATCGTCGCCATATGAATGCTTCAAATTTAGTGCGTTAGCATTCGACCTCGCCGACAGGCTACAGACCCCCATCATAGTAATGACAGAGCTTGATACCGGCATGAATCATCATCTGAGCCGCCCCTTTGGGTGGGATGATGCTCATAAGTATGACTTGGGTAAGGTGCTCGACACTGAGGCGCTTGACGAGGTTGCCACCTTTGGGCGTTATGCCGACATCGATGGCGATGGGATCTGCTATCGAACGCTACCGGGGACTCACCCTAAGAAAGGGGCCTTTTTTACCCGTGGCACATCGAAAAATGAGTATGCAAAGTATTCGGAGAAGACAGTAGATTACACCAATAATATGCAGCGCCTTAATCGTAAATTTGTCACCGCTGCCACACTGTTACCCGAGCCAATTATTCAGCTTAATGCTAAGTCAGCGTCAGTGGGTTTAGTGTTTTACGGCTCGACTCTGGAAGCGATTCCAGAGGCGGTTGCCCTACTGATGGATCAGGGCGTGAAGGTCAACACCATGCGGGTGAGAGGATTTCCTTTCGGCGATCAGGTTCTCGATTTTATCGATAGCCATGATCAGGTGTTTGTCATCGAACAGAACAGAGATGGACAGCTCAGGACACTACTGAGCACTGAGCTGACGATAGATCCGGCGGCTATGACACCGGTACTTCATTACGATGGCTTAGCCATCACAGGGGCGTTTATTGCCGATTCAGTACAGGAGTACCTGTCGGAGCAAACGAATCGGGTTGCTGGTTAACAATTGCAGATATGTTGAAAGGGATAGGGGAGAGAGCGTTATCGAACCTCTCTGGGATTAACTGCAGTGTATAGGGATTAAAAGTATGAGTTATCGAAAGCCCCAGTTCAGACATCCACGCCTGGAGGTGAACGACCTAGGTTTAACTCACAGGGATTATGAAGGAGCCTTGTCGACTCTATGTGCCGGCTGTGGACATGATGCCATCACCGCCGCGGTGACCCAGGCCTGCGCCGAGTTATCACTTCCGCCCCATCGCATTGCAAAAATATCCGGCATTGGTTGCTCTTCTAAGGCACCTAACTACTTCCTTAACCACGCACATGGATTTAATACGGTACATGGCCGCATGCCATCGGTGGCAACGGGGGCGAATATGGCTAACAGAGATCTTATCTATCTGGGGATGTCGGGTGATGGAGACAGTGCCTCTATCGGCTTTGGTCAGTTCGCCCATGTGGTCCGCAGAAGACTCAATATGCTTTATATGGTTGCCAATAATGGTGTCTATGGTTTGACTAAGGGACAGCTTGCCGCAACGGCGGAGCAGGGGATGAAAAATAAGGCCGGAGAAGCCAGCCTGTTTACCGATATAGACCTGTGTGTCAGTGCGCTGCAGTTTGGTGCGACCTTTGTTGCCCGCAGTTTTTCCGGCGATAAGGCTCAACTCGTGCCTCTCATCAAGGCGGCGATAAGCCATAAGGGCTTCGCCTTTATCGATATCATCTCCCCTTGCGTTACCTTCAATAACAACCCGGACTCGACGCGCTCCTATGACTATGTTCACGACCATGTTGTCACGGCGGCGATTGCCGATTTTGTGCCGGTGAAACAGGAGATCCGCTGTGAGAACGGTGATGCCGATAGCGAAGATATCTGTTTGCATGACGGTTCGATATTGCGCCTGTCACGAATTCAGCCGGATTATGATGCCCACGACCGTCTGCACGCAATGGCCAGAATTGAACAGGTGAAGGCCGAAGGTAAGATATTAACGGGGTTAATGTATATCGATCCTGAAGCCGATGATTATCATGAAATCAATCAGACAACCGATACCCCCCTCAATGCCCTGAAGCAGGAGACACTCTGTCCGGGCAATCATGTACTGCAGACGATAAATGAGAGTTTCAAATAAAGATTCAGATAAGAGTGGACTGGAGAGTTGAGAAAGCCTTTAGCTTAAAGTGATTGCCATTAGTTAATGTAAACGCTTACAAGCCGATGCCTTCACCTCCTCATAGATAAGCCCACATTTAGTGGGCTTTATACCTATTGGCATTACTCATTACTGAGCATCGATTAATTTTCAGCGGAGTCTATTTTTCAACGACAACCTTTTGCTTGATGCTGCCTTTTACTGGCCGGGCAAGAAATGTTCGGCTGACCAGGGCAAATGAAAAACGCTCACTGCTGTTCCAGGGCAATAGTGAGACGAATCGCGCCATGGCACAGTAGCCAAAGATGACCTGAGCCCAAGTACCGATTGCCGGGATCCAATATATCCAACTAAGCCCCTCGACCTGCGCCAGCAACAGCAGCGACAAATACCAAAATCGAACCTGTATGGGAAATGCGGTCACACTTCGTTTGTTAATGGCAAAGTGGAGCAGATGAATGACGGTAAGACCTATGGCAAGCATAAAACCTATGGGATCAGCGGCGATTCCATAGGTAAGCAGTGCAGCGGTTACCAGCCAATATCTCCAGCCGGTATCATTTAACTCAATCATGAACATCTGTAACTTCTCCATTAAATCCGTTATTAGATAAGATTTTTCTTATGGATGGTAATGTTACATTAGTTTTATCTTTTGAAGAGTGGGTTATGTCACTAAAACCGGATTGCTGGTATTTATTAAGATGTAATCCATTTATCTTGGGTAGAAGCCACCTCCCAGACTCGAACTGCAAGGATGATGACGATTATGCTGGGGTGGAGTAGTAACACTTGAATCCCAGACACAAATACCACCTCTAACCATCGATGGGAGGTGGCATAATTGTTCCAGACACAAAAAAGCCTGCACGAAGCAGGCTTTTTCGTTTGAAACTATGGTGGCCCCTCCCAGACTCGAACTGGGGACCTGACGATTATGAGTCATGATAAAAAATGTAGGGTTAAATTTTATTTTGTCTCGTTAAGTCCCTTATGATACTGACTTTATGCGTGTTTAGTGCATCCATTAGGTTTTTCTTATCTTGATTTGTCCCATTGAGTTGTACTATAACTGCAGTAATAACTGCAGTAATCACTATGCTAACTGCAGTAATTACTACGCTGTTGGGGGGATTTAAGACTGTTATGAAATTTACCGCAAGTTTTGTTCAGGGGCTCAAAGCCAAAGCTAAACCTTACGAGGTTTTTGATGATTCCGGTGAACGTGGAACAGGGCGTTTGGGTGTCAGGGTCAATGTCAGCGGCATGAAGACTTTTATCTTCCGTTATTTTCGTGGCAAAGAGCGGGTCTATCTGCAGATCGGAATCCTGAGCAATACATTGGGATTGTCGGAGGCAAGAGAGCAGGCTCGTCAATTTGGTGCGCAATTAAAAAAGGATATTGATCCCAAGCAACATCTCGAAAAGATGCAGCGCTTGATAGCTGAACAGGAAGCTGAAGTACTTAGGGTACAGCAGGAGGCGGCGAGACAGGGCTCAATACGGCAGTTGTTTCATGCCTACACGGCGCAGATGAAGAAGGATGGTAAGCGTACTTATGAGGCCACACTCAAGTCATTAGAGAAGGAGGTTTACCCCTTTATTCCCGAGGACACCAAGGCCAAGGAGGTGACTGTAGAACAGATCATAAATGTACTGGCCAGCATCATTGAGCGCGGCGCAGAGACACAGAGCAACCGTGTGCGCTCTTATATGATGGCCGCATTCAACTACGGGTTGAAACATGACCATGACCCTGCCCATAGAGCTGTCAATGTACAGTATGGCTTGAAGTTCAATCCCGTGACTCCGGTGCCTAAGCAACGCTCTGCTGAGCGAGTTGGGGAGAACTGGCTGACCATACTCGAAGTGCGCCAGCTGCTACAAACCTTCGCCGATACCATCGGTGTGGGCTTTGATTTAGCCCGTCTCCTTGACCTGTGTTTTTATTCTGGTGGCCAGCGCCCCTATGAGCTAGCGGCAAGCAAGTGGTCGGCGGTGAACTGGGAGTCGGCAACACTTGAGATTATCCCCGCGGTCAGTAAGAACAAACGCCATCATATGATCCCCTTAAACGATAAAGCATTGGCCACGCTCAGAGCCATGCATGAAGTGGCTGAAGGTAGCGATTATATTTTTCCACATCGCTTGGACCCACAACGTCATATCCGTCTCGATAGCTTCAGCCAATGTATCAATCGTTTTGTTACAAAAAGCGGCTTTCGTCACTTTGTGCCGCGTGATATCCGTCGTACCTGCAAGACGCTGATGGGGGAGATGGGGATCAGTAAACACCTGCGAGATCGGATCCATAACCATGCTCTGCAAGATGTTTCCAGCAAGCATTACGATCGCTATGAATACCTTGAAGAAAAGCGTGTCGCCCTTAATAACTGGGTGGCTTGGCTTGAAGACAAACAAGAATCAAATGTGAGGTCATTCCGTGTCAGTTGATTTATCTATCTTAGTGCCTCTGGATGAGAGGGAAATCGCGGAGGGCGCAATAGGTATAGGCTTGTTGCAACTACCGTTCAAACACCTGCAGACGCCTGGTGAAATTGCACTGCATCTGTTGAAACAGGTAAAACCCTTTGCTAAATATGCTTTGGGTATGCGGCAAAAGAAATGTCGTATCTGTATAGCCGAAATTAGACACTGGCGAAGCAAGCGTGCAGCAGCTCTGGCTGAATTTGCAGAACAGAACTTGCCGAGCGAGGGTAGTATTGTGGATTATTATGCTGAGCAAGAAACGTATTGGTTACAGGAATTAAAAACCAGCAAGTTTACAGGCTTAGTGGATATTCGCAATTTAAGGCGTCAATGTCGTGAGTTGCTGCAGGCTGAGGCGAGTGACAGCTCGGCAAGTCCCGCTGTTTATTTCAATCTAGGTGCGCTATGCGAACGTATCAATAACACCCGATACATTGACTCTTACAGTTGGCAGAAGAAGCGAACTCACCGGTTAGTCAGATCAGCAAAGAAATCTCAAGGGAGTTGGCATGAGGAGTTGGGCCAGCGTGCCTACTTTGATTACTGGAGCCACGGTCGACATCTGAGTTGGAAGGAGGCGGAGGCAAGGTACCCAGAGATCGTCCCACCTATTGAAGATATCAAGCAATCTCGCACTCTGACCAATGCATTGTTGAAGCAACGCAAATTTTACTGTCAATACGATGCCAGAGTGCCTGGTTGAACTAACATTGGGAGAGCCTTTAGTTTATATGCTTTGATAGCCAATAAAGATGGCTGAAGTGTTGTGGTCATCTATCAAGTGAGCCTGGTTGGTTAAATTACTGCGTGAGCCCCACCAGCAAGAAGTGATGCGATTTGATTTTGACACCCGAGAGGAGTTCGGCTGGAGATATCCATGGTCCTGGTTAAAAGCCCTCTTGATTGGATACTGAAACGATTAATTGCAATGCTATCCCAGATGCCTCAAATGTTTCAGGTATCTCAGGTATCCCAGATACCTCAATTGTTTTAGGCATCCCAGGTATCTCAGGTATCCCAGATACCTCAAATGTCTCAGCTCTGTTGGCTGGTAGCTCTTCGTCTGGATGATAGAACTTCCATCAGCAAGGATAATATCGAAGCTAATTCTCGTGTCTGACGTGACGTTAACTTGATTGATATGGGCTTTCAGTTGGGAGGGCGTAATCAGTTCCAGCATATGGCTCTCGCTTGGTATCGTAAGCTACACATTGATACAGGCATGCATATTTACTATACAGATCAAACTATCGACATATCAGTGGTTTATTCATCGTCATTCGTACTGTGTTTTAGGCTAATTTATGGCAAACTCTACATCCGGTATTGTCTGTTATCATCCTAGAGGGACCTGGATTAGTTATGAGCATCAATAAAGCAAAGCTGACTGAAACAGACATCATCACCAAGTTTATATTGCCAGCCGTTAAGGACGTTGGTTGGGATGATATGACGCAAATTCGCCAAGAGGTGAAACTGCGTGATGGTAAGGTGATTGTGCGTGGCCAATTGGGTGTGCGTAAAACCGTAAAGTCTGCCGATATTGTGCTCTACCATAAACCTAGCATGCCACTTGCTGTTATTGAGGCTAAAGCCAATAAGCACGAGGTAGGCAAAGGGATGCAACAAGGGCTAGATTATGCCCGTTTGCTCGAAGTGCCCTTTATCTTTGCATCTAACGGCGATGGTTTTATCTTTCATGACAAAACCAAACTAGGTACGAGCGAAGAGCACCTACTTGAGTCGGAGATAAGCCTGGAAGACTTTCCAAGCCCACAAGTCCTGTGGGATAGATATTGTACTTGGAAGGGATATACCTCGGTTCAACTGCCCATTATCAACCAAGAATACTATGACGATGGTAGCGGTAAGCATCCTCGTTACTATCAACTGCAAGCCATCAACAAAACCGTAGAGGCTATATCGTCGGGTAAAGACCGTGTGCTACTGGTGATGGCTACGGGCACGGGTAAAACCTACACCGCTTTTCAAATCATCTACCGCTTATGGAAGGCACGTGCAAAGAAGCGTATCTTGTTCCTAGCCGACCGTAATATCTTGGTCGACCAAACCCGCATCAACGATTTCCAGCCCTTCGGTCCATCGATGACCAAGATCACCGGCAGAACCGTTGATCCCGCTTATGAAATACATCTGGCACTCTATCAAGCACTAACAGGCCCAGAAGAGAGCCAAAAAGCCTATAAACAGGTAGACCCAGATTTCTTTGATTTAATCATCATCGACGAGTGCCACCGAGGCAGCGCCGCAGATGACAGTGCATGGCGTGAAATTCTAGAATACTTCTCTAGTGCTGCTCAGGTGGGCTTAACTGCCACCCCTAAAGAGACCGACGAAGTATCAAACTCCGATTACTTCGGCGACCCAGCCTACACCTACTCACTTAAAGAGGGGATTGAAGACGGCTTCTTAGCACCTTACAAAGTCGTTAGAGTCGATATCGATGTCGATCTTCAAGGTTGGCGACCAACCAAAGGTCAAATAGATAACCAAGGTGAGGTGATTGAAGACCGTATTTATAACCAAAAAGACTTCGACCGCACCATGGTGATTGATGAGCGTACTCAGCTGGTAGCCGAGACCATCACTAACTACCTAAAGCGCACCGACCCAATGGCAAAAACTATTGTGTTCTGTAATGATATAGACCACGCCGAACGAATGCGTCGAGCCATTGCAAACCTCAATCCAAAGCAGATGGCTAAGAACGACAAGTTCGTCATGAAGATCACCGGAGATGACGAGCTTGGAAAAGCCCAGCTTGATAACTTCATTAACCCCAAGAAAGCCTACCCCGTTATTGCCACCACATCAGAGTTAATGACCACAGGTGTCGATGCCAAGACCTGTAAGCTGGTGGTGCTCGACCAAAATATTCAATCGATGACCAAGTTCAAACAGATCATTGGTCGTGGCACTCGTATCGATGACAGATACGGTAAGCTATGGTTCACCATTCTCGACTTCAAAAAAGCCACCGAACTGTTTGCTGATGAACGCTTCGACGGTACACCAGAAAAGGTCATGATAGTTACTCCAACTGATATTGAAGATGATGATACCAACATCGATGGTATTGATGCCAGTGGTGAAGAGAATGAAGTCGATGACCAAGATATCCCGCTTCATGATGACCTCTCTGGCACCGAGCAAGGTGAGGGTGAGCAAAACGGTAGTAACAGTGGAAACCAGGGCGCAGATGGCGAGTGGAAAGACGATGAGGCCCGTAAGGTAAATAAGTACCGCGTATCGGGTGTCAGCGTCAGTAAGGTTGCCGAGCGTGTTCAGTATTACGACAGCGACGGTAGGCTAGTTACCGAATCCTTTAAAGATTACACCCGTAAAACCATGGCCAAACAGTTCAGCTCACTCGATGAGTTCGTTAAGCGTTGGAATGAATCAGACCGTAAGCAAGCGGTGATAGATGAGCTCGCAAACGAAGGCATAATCTGGCAAGCCCTAGAGGACGAAGTCGGTAAAGAGATGGATCCGTTCGATATGATCTGTCATGTGGTCTACGACCAGCCAGCATTAACGCGCAAAGAACGTGCAAACAGTGTTAAAAAGCGCAATTACTTCACTAAGTATTCAGATACCGCACAAACGGTACTAGAGAATCTATTGGTTAAATACGCTGACGTTGGCGTGCAAGAGATCGAATCCATGCAAGTGCTTAAAGTACAGCCATTTAATGAGATTGGTAGCCTAAGCGAAATCGTTAAAAAAGGTTTTGGTGGCAAACCTCAGTACGAGCAAGCGATTAAAGAGCTAGAAGCTGAGATCTATCAAATCCACCAGCAGTCAGCTTAATAGAAATAACAAAGGGGGGAGCCACCCCTTTGCTTATAAAATTAGTTGTCGAATTAGCTAACGAGTTAATTACTTAGTTAGCTGTCTAGCTCGCTAGAAAGCGCTGTAAGACTTATCGTAACCTCATCACTTAAGCAGCTATGATTAACATATTTGCTGCGGACCTTATCAAGATTGAGGCCCTCATAACTAGGCTGCTCTGCCAATATATCTAGGTATGAATCTAACACTTCCTCTTTGGTTGTTTTTCGCTGTAGCTGCTTTTTAATGTTCTCAGCAAGCTTTTTCTCTTCCTTCTTATCATCGTCACCATAAAGCGCCTCATAAACCAACTCAGCAAAATTATTGATACTGAGGTTTAGTTTTTGCAGTAACTCTTTTATTTGTTTTTGTTTTACTTCTGTCCCCATGGGTCCCCGCCCCCTATGCCATTCTGTGCCTGTCTTAGCGAAGACACTAATTAAATTAACCAGTAAAAAGGAATTGAACATGACTAAAAGTAAAGCCCCAATGACACCAGAAGCCGCTGCTCGCATTCACTCAGGTACAGCCAAGCAAAATGGCGGCAAGGTAGACAAAGGCAGTTTTGTAGGTCGTGCACAACGTGCGGCTGAAACCAATAAAAAATCAGGCAAATAAGGAGACTACCTTGAGTAAATCAACACCAAAATCAAGCCCGAAAGCACCGGCAGCACCTCGGCCAGGTAACAATCCCAACTACCCAAGCACGACGGGTAAACCGTCTGGCACGGGGCGAGGTAACGTTCCAAAGGGTAAATAAAACGATGTAACGTTAAACTCAGCGAAAGCGGTCCCTAAAGGTGACCGCTTTTTTATCTATAAATTATCTACAGCTCTTAGCATACCGACGAAAAATAGGAACAAAGCCTTTCGCATCATCTTCATAATCAGAGTAAGGATAATCTTCTTGAGCCCCTTCCAGAGCACATAGGCAAACATCACGCTTGCTGAGGTAGCGGTTTTGAGAAATAGAATTTGTACTTCCATTAATACAGCTGTCCAACAAAGCGTATTCCACCGCTATCGGATAACGATCGCCGTAGCCTTTAACCTCGTCATTAAGGGTATGAAACCCCACATAAGTTAAAAGGGCGAGCGCTGTGCCTGTTATGATTTTTCGTTTAGAAAATTCAAATCCCTTGTAGTCTTTCTCACATTTTTTACAGCGTATGTTTTCAGCGTATTCGATTTCATTATCTTCGCTGCAATGGGGGCATTCAACAATCATGGGTCACCACTAACTTTCATCCTTGCTAATCAGTTGTTTTGCGGCTATTTAATCACAAGTGGATATTAAAATCATCGCATTTATACAACCCTAATACCTACCTATGCAGCCATCATCACCATCTAGCTGTATTGCCAATTAACTGAAAATAATCCCCTCACATGTCTAACATTCTAGCTCGTGAACATAAGTAACAAGCAAGGCGAAAAATAGCCCTGCTAGATCAGCAAAATAATCATAACTAACTCACTGATTACATGCGCGGGTATTGCTATACTGCCCCGCATTATGTTTAGCAATTAAAGTAGCTTTTTTATGTCTATCAGTTCAGCGATTAAATCCATTCAAGATATTATGCGTAAAGATGCCGGAGTCGATGGTGACGCCCAGCGCCTTGGCCAGATGTCTTGGTTACTCTTCCTTAAAGTATTCGATGCCCAAGAGGAAGAGTTAGAGCTTGAACTAGACGATTACCGTGAGCCGATCCCAGAAGAGTTCCTATGGCGCAACTGGGCGGCAGACAATCAAGGCATAACAGGTGAAGAGCTGCTTGATTTCGTTAATGACGAACTATTCCCCAAGCTTAAAAACCTTACCGCACCGATTGATAAAAACCCCCGTGGCTATGTAGTCAAAGAGGCATTTTCAGATGCCTTTAACTACATGAAAAACGGCACGCTACTTCGCCAGGTGATTAACAAGCTTAACGAGATTGATTTTACTGACTCAAAAGAGCGTCACTTGTTTGGTGATCTGTACGAACAAATCTTAAAAGATCTGCAAAGCGCAGGTAATGCGGGTGAGTTCTATACCCCACGCGCGATTACTAAGTTTATCGTGGCCGTTACCGATCCAAAACTGGGTGAGTCAATCATGGACCCAGCTTGCGGAACCGGTGGCTTCTTAGCGTGTGCGTTCGATCACGTCAAAGCCAACTATGTTAAAGGTTCAGTAGAAGCCCATAAAACTCTGCAACAGCAGATCCATGGGGTTGAGAAAAAACAGTTACCGCACCTGCTGTGTACCACCAACATGATGCTGCACGGTATAGAAGTACCGGTACAAGTTAAACACGGCAACACCCTCAACAAGCCGCTATCAAGTTGGGATGACCAAGTCGACGTCATCATCACCAACCCGCCATTTGGTGGCACCGAAGAGGACGGTATCGAAAAGAACTTCCCAAGTGAGTTCCAAACCCGTGAAACCGCCGATCTATTCCTGCAGCTAATTATTGAAGTGTTGGCAGAGCCTTCAGCGGGTAAAGAGGGGGGGCGCGCCGCAGTAGTACTACCAGACGGCACCCTGTTTGGGGAAGGCGTTAAAACTAAAATTAAAAAACTGCTGTGTGAGGAGTGTAACCTGCACACGATAGTGCGTCTGCCTAACGGTGTATTTAACCCTTACACTGGCATTAAAACCAATATCCTGTTCTTCACTAAAGGCCAGCCTACAAAAGATGTGTGGTTCTATGAGCACCCATATCCTGCTGGGGTGAAGAACTACAATAAGACTAAGCCCATGAAGTTTGAAGAGTTTGCAACTGAATTGAGCTGGTGGGGCGTTGAAGCCGACGGTTTTGCATCACGAGTTGAAAACGAGCAAGCTTGGAAGGTGTCAATAGATGACATTATCAAGCGTAACTACAACCTAGATATTAAAAACCCGCATGTGGGTGATGTGGTCAGCCACGATCCACAAGAGTTACTACAAGACTACGCCAAGCAGCAAGCCGATATTCAAGCTTTACGCGACCAGCTTAAAGGCATTCTTTCTGCTGCCCTTTCTCCTAAAGATTCAGCGGGAGAAGCTAAATAATGGCTGAGCATGATGTAAAAGTAACGGTTAAGAAAAGCGCAGAGCAATTAATCACGACGACCGCCAAGGATGGCGGAAGTGTCGATTATGCAGGAGCAATTATCGACCATCTGGATATCTGGACCAGCGCCATTGAGCAAAAGTCAGCATCAGGCCGTGGTTCATCAAAGAAGTTCTCATTGCATGGCATCAAAAAGCTACGCGAACTGATTTTAGAACTCGCCGTGCGCGGTAAGCTAGTACCGCAAGACTCTAGTGATAGCTCTTCTCAAAAAGCTCTTTTTGAATCAATAGAAAAAAAAGAAAACTTAATAAAAACAGGCGTAATAAAGAAAAGTCGTTCTAAAAGAACGGTTAAGGATGAGCACTTTTATTCTTATCCTAATAGCTGGGCAACAGCCAGAATTGAAGACTTAATTAATGTAATTAATGGGCGAGCATATAAAAAGCCCGAGATGCTTTCCGAAGGAACTCCGATACTTAGGGTCGGTAATCTTTTTACATCTAATGATTGGTATTACTCTGATTTAGATTTGGATCCTGATAAATATATTGACGACGGCGATTTAATATATGCTTGGTCAGCTTCATTTGGCCCATTCATATGGGATGGTGGAAAAGTCATATATCATTACCATATCTGGAAGATGGATCTCCACTCAGAAAAAGCTTTAGATAAGAATTTTTCAAAGCTATTTTTAGCTGCTATATCGGAGAGAATAAAAGCTAGCGGTAATGGTATTGCTATGATTCATATGACAAAAGAGCGTATGGAAAAAGTCATTCATCCATTACCCCCACTCGAAGAACAACACCGCATCGTCGCTAAAGTCGATGAGTTGATGAGCTTGTGTGATGCCCTTGAAGCGCAAACTGAAGCAAGTATCACTGCCCATCAAACTTTGGTCGAAACCCTGCTTAATGCGCTGTTACTGCCTAACACAACGCAGCCAACGGATGCCCAATTAGCCAGTGGCAACAAAGAAGCAAACAGCCTTAATTCAGAAGATAGCCTTGAGCCGTCTTTGGCAAACAACCCTGAGCCGAACTTTGTAGAAAGCTGGCAACGTGTTGCAGAACACTTCGACACGCTATTTACCACCAGCGCAAGCATCGACTCCCTAAAACAAACCATCCTCCAACTCGCCGTCATGGGCAAGCTGGTGCCCCAGGCCAGCCGGGAGGCGAGAAATAGTCCGAACTATGAGACTGCCGCCAAGCTACTAGAGCGTATCGCCGTAGAAAAGGCCCAGCTGATAGCCGACAAGAAAATCAAAAAGCAGAAAATTCAAGCGATAGGAGTGGATATCCACCTCTTTCATCTACCAGAGGGATGGAAGTGGGGACAGTTAGGGGAATTGACTGCCTCTGAAGATAACGCGATGTGTGATGGCCCTTTTGGCAGTAAACTTAAGACAGAACATTATATTAACGAGAAAGGATTTTCAGTTGTCAGGTTAGGGAATATTGGAGTTGGTAAGTTCCTCTGGGGCAAAGAGGGTCATATAAGTAAAGAACATTATAAAACCCTTCCTAATAACCATATTCAAGCAGGTGATCTTATTGTGGCAGGTATGGCTGAACCTCTTATTAGGACTTGTGAAGTTCCTCTTAACTTAGGCCCTGCGGTTAATAAAGCTGATTGTTTTAGGCTTCGACTTCATAAGTCTTTAGAAAAAAAATACATTAGTCAGTACCTTAATTCGCATGTCGCAAAACAATTTGCTTCTGAAGAAAATCGAGGGATGACTAGACAACGAATTAACCTAGGTAATTGTAAAGCTTTACCTGTACCGATTCCCCCAATCGAAGAACAGCACCGTATCGTTGCTAAAGTCGATGAGCTAATGACGCTGTGTGAGCAACTCAAAGCTCGATTAACTGATGCGCAAACCACCCAACTCCACCTCACCGACGCCATCGTCGAACAGGCTGTTTAAGGAAGTAGAAAATGCCAAGGATAGCGAAGAAGTATGACAAGTTAGCCCTAACTGATGATTATTTATCAGATCCTTTGTTAATGGCTTTGGCTTGGAAAAAAAGTCACCACTATATCCGAACCACTAATTGGTATGCAGATAACTTTGAGCTAGATTTATCCGCCCTGTCATTAGGTGAGAAAGCCCGTACGTGGTGTAGGAAAATTAGGCGGAGTAAGTTAAGTTTTAAGGAACTTGAACTTGTTCCGGCTCCAAAGCAACATCAGTGGGGCTTTCATAAAGATAAGCCTGACTCAGTGGTTTCAGAGGAGTGCCTTTATTGGTATCCGAACAAAAAAGAACTTGAAGAGTTTAATCGGCATCCATCCCCAATTAAACCAGTACTTAAAAAAACAGATGAAGTTCAACTTCAACTAAGGCCACTCGCTCACATTCCTATTCGTGAGCAAAGTATGATGACCTTATTGATGATGTGCTTAGCTAATGAAGTAGAAACTCTACAAGGGGACCCGTCGACAGAGTTTGAATTAGTCCATGAAAAGGGCGTTGTTAACTATGGTAATCGACTCTATTGTCGATATGACAACGAAGGTCTGGCTGAGCATAGTTATGGTGCTACGACCATTTACAGTAAATTTTTTACAGATAATCGTCTTTTTTTAGAACGCCCTTATCATTTTGCACAACAAGCCAGAAATGAGCTAAATGACGATCGTGAAGTGTTCATGGTTGAGTTGGACCTATCGAAATTTTTTGATTTAGTTGATAGAAAAAGACTCTGCGAAAAAATAGAATCACTAGCAGCAGATCAGCTTGTTGGTACAGAGGAACAGAAGTTAGTCAACAACCTATTATCTGCATTTGAAGCATGGGAGTGGAGTAAAGAAGCTACAGCAGATTTTGATAAATTATGTAAATCAGATGATGTGCCCAAAGCGCCTAAAGGTATACCGCAGGGGCTTGTTGCTGGTGGCTTTCTTTCTAATATCTATCTTTTAGAGTTTGATGAGCGACTTAAAAATTTAATAGGAAAGCAATTAAACGACGATAGTGATGTAGAGATCTCCTTGATTGATTATTGCCGTTACGTAGATGATATGCGCCTCGTAGTTTCGTCACGTACTTACTCATCGTTATCTAAAGATGAAAAAGAATCAAATTCTATTCTGGATAAAACAACATACTTAGCTTATTTAAGAACACAAATCATATCTTCGGTAGAGAGTTTGTTAAAAGCAGGTGGGCGAGATACTTTGGCCCTTAACGAGGGGAAAACCAAAGTTGAACGATACCAACCAAGAGTTGTGGGGGTGTCAGGCGAACTAACTAAAATCCAACAGCGTCTAAGTGGTCCGATTGCCTTTGATGACTCACAAGAGTATTTGGGGCAGCTTGAAGCACTATTATCGATGGCTGTGAGTGATTCTGGTAACGCGCAGGGTGAAGGCTGTACCCCAAACTTATTGGCGCAAGTAGAGCAAACCCATCTCGATGTTAGGGATGATACCTTGAAGCGCTTTGCAACTAATAAAATTGCTAGGGTTTTAAAGGTTATTCGTAACTTTACATCGCACCGAGTAGATGGAAATGGAAAGCAAATACCTGGTGACTGGGATTATCAGCAAGAGCGATTAGCAAGACGGTTGATTACTTGTTGGAGCCAAGACCCATCACTGGTGATGTTGTTAAAAAAAGGCTTGGAGCTTTTCCCCAGTAGCCAAATATTAAGACCTGTTATTCAGCAATTAAAGCATAAGCTTAATGATAAGAACCCAAAAGTGAAAGCTGTGGCTTCGTACTGCTTATCTGAATTATTTAGGCATGCGGCAACAACAATTCATCGCTTAGACCCGATGTATATTCCGCTACATGCAGACCAAGAAATGTTTTTTGAGCAGCTTCAGCAAGAAGCAGTACAAATATGCATTAATGATAGTAACAAAAGCGAGAGCAGTTTTGACTTACTGGTTGAGCAAGCAAGATTTTTATTACTCGTAAGACTTGATACAACTTTAGAGCATGGATCAGGTAATGATGACTATGACCTTATTATAAAATTGATAAAGGGCTTTAGAAAAATTAAGTTTGATGATTCTTTTTCTTCAAAAAGACTTGCTGCAAATATTCTACTTGCTCGCCAGCTTACCTCTGATGTCAAATCATTGAACCGCGCGGTATCTTGTTTGGTTGATGAGTTGGAAGAAGATAAATGTTCAGAGGTCTTATCTAAAGTAGCTTCGCAAAATATTGATTTATTGAGATCTCTTGTTAAGCATGCGCGCCCGCTTAATTATAGATGGCCGAAACTATCTGAAATAAAAAAACTGATAAAGCTTCATGCTGTGGATCAAAACCCATTAAGGACACCATTAGATAAAATCTCTGGTTTTCAATCTTTACTTCGGATAATACAGCGCCCTGACAATCCGTTTGCAAATGAGTTGATGGCATTAAAGTTAATACAAGCTCTACTTGAGTCAGCCCCTGAGTTGGCACAAGGTCAATCAGGTGAGCTTATAGATCTTTCGGAAACGAAAGTCGAATTAAAGAACACTGCTTATTCAATACCACCAAAGTTCGATGTATTTGAAGGCTCACTCAAAGTCAAAGTTAGTTTAACGACTTCAACCCCTTTACTTAGCCCCCACCTTAAAGATACGGATGACGAAACTAGAGTTTTACAAATGGTTGCGATATGCGCGCGTTCTGCGTTAATTGGTAATATTGATTGGTCCGGCTTTACTTTAAGTATAGAACCGAAAACGGGTTACCGAGGCTTAAAGACCAGTTCCGTGAAAAGGGCCTTAGGCATGATGAATACTCCGCACTCTATCGCGGGGGAGTCTGCGCAAATTTCTCATTGGTTAACAACTTTACTTTCTAAATTACTAATCTGGCCTGGTATATCTGTTAATGAACAAGGCTATAGTTGGCCTGTGAAGTGGACTATCGATAGCGTAAAAATACTTATTGAAAATAGACTTAGTGAGCTCAGAACTAAATATTGTGAACAAACAGCTATGCCTGGGTTAATTGAAACTGTTTACCTTGATTGGGAAGAAGACAAGAAAAATCTAACCGTTGCTATGGTGCAGTCCAAAATGCCCAGTAATTATGATTTTGAACAATATGGCATATTGTTGGAGGATGCAGGTTTCCGTTCAAGGCATCGACGTCATGTTGCAGATGTTGCGGCTCTAGTTTGTAAACATATTGATGCGCAACGTACTAATGATTCAGTGCGTAAAGAGAGGGGCAAACAAGTTGACCTCATTATTTGGCCTGAGCTTGCTGTTAGTCATGACGATATGGATATTTTAGTGACCCTTTCTAGGAAAACTCACTCAATAATTTACGCAGGTTTAGGCTTCATTAAGCAAGATAATATAGATGGGCCAAATAACTGTGCTGTTTGGATTGTACCGCCAAAAGCAAATTCAGAGCAGAAGGAGATAATAAGGCTACAGGGTAAACATAATATGATGGCGGATGAAGCTGGAAAAATTAAACCTTGGCGTCCATATCAGTTAATGCTGGAACTTAAACACCCTAAATTTCCTAGTAAACCTGGCTTTATGCTAACAGGCTCAATTTGCTATGACGCTACAGATATATCTTTAAGTGCAGACTTACGAGATAAGTCTAATGCTTACGTTGTATGCGCATTAAATAAAGATGTTAATACGTTTGATACAATGATTGACGCACTTCACTATCACATGTTCCAACCCGTAGTGTTAGTCAACTCAGGAGAGTATGGAGGTTCTTGTGCTAAAGCGCCTTATAAAGAGCCATATCATCGGTTGATTGCCCATAACCATGGGAAAGACCAAGTATCTATCAACACTTTTGAAATGAATATGTTTGATTTTAGGCGTGATGATGTAGGCGAAGGGATGAAGTCTGAAAAATCAACTAAAGCACAACCTGCAGGTGTAATGATGCAAAAGGATAGAAAATGACATGTTTTAATACTGGGTGGGCTTACTTAGCTGACTACCAATTCTGGGATGAGAGGACTGGAATTATCACGGCGGCAGTAGCTGTTATTGCTCTTTTGATTGCTTGGCGTCAATTGTGGGGCTCTCGAAAGGAGAGTCGCAGAGCTACAGCTTATGCGGCTTACTCGAAATTTTTAGAGTTGTGCGAGCAAAACCCAAACTTTGCTTATGCGAAAGAAGTGGCTATAAAAGCTGATAGTAATAAGCACATAAAATATCGATGGTTTGTAGCGCAAATGCTGTTTGCGTTTGAGCAAATCTTAGATGTTTTGCCAAATGATGAAAAATGGAATACAACAATCACAAATCAACTACAGAAACATTGTTGGCATTTGAAAGATTCAGGTTCCGTAAAGCGAGAAGAGTGGAATCGACCTCTACAAGATTTAATTGAAGATGTAATCAAGTAAATTACCCTCATGGAAGCTGAGTTATATGCTCTATTTGGAATCGCAATAGCTAAGCTTCTTATAACCATAAACAAGCGCATCGAACTCTTATATAACCGTGAAAATACCATCGGCCACAGCTTCTTCTTACCGTTAGAGTGTAAGCCAACGATTGAACGCCTGGCGCGAATTTTTGAGTTGGATATATTACATACTAACAAAAATGGAAAGGGCTTAACGGCCCTTTTTCAGTCTAGTTATTCCTAGTTCTTGATATGAGCAATATCAGCCAAAATATGACTAGCGCTATCCAGCGCGGTCTTGCGCAGTCCAGAAAATGCCTGCTGAGCTGGGTTACAGTCCCCCACTGCTCCGAGCCTTGAATATTGACCCTGGTATGCATATTTATAATACAGTTCAAATTACCTGGCGGTAACTACATCCTGTAACGCTATCATCCGCATTATCGACGTCGCATACAATGCCGCATCACTCTCGCATTTATGCAGCTGGTCGACCGCATTTATATACAGTTCATAATATCTCTTATTAAATGCCTTGCTTGTAACCTTTTCTCCTACCAACACTGAAAAATCCTTAGTCAGATTTTTAGGCGTCAGTAATTTTTTACCAGTGCCACAGCAAGCCTGGCACGTATTGACTGCTGTTCGATAATGTTTATAGCCTACACCGTTGCAAGATTTGCAGCGTAAAGAGCCACATACTTCACGCCACACTAACAGGGCTAATGCAGCTGCTGAATCTTGGCTTAACCCGAGAGCTATCATTTTTAACTTGACCCCATTTATCAATGTATGGCCTGCAGCTTCACAACCGGCAATTTTTGACTCGAGTACCATTAAGCCTATTGGGTGCTTCCTTTGCACTTGAGCTAGAACGCCTAGAGCATCATATTTGTTGAACTTTGATAAACACCCATAGCGAGGTTCAAAGTTACGAGTTCTAACAGCTGTAATAGTGAGTAGCCGCTCAATTGATATAGTCATTTAAACTCCTAGTTATCCCTACAGCGCAATCAATGCCGCATCACGATTAGCTTCATTGCATGAGCACTGCCACCTGATGCTCTTCCTGAACGCCACCGTTTTTTCTTACCTATTTTTTATTGTGCCTCGTAGCGGTCTAATGTGGCTCAAATGCCTCTGCCGAAGCTGTATCAGGATTCTGAGGCTTAGAAGTCACCATGCCAGTCAGGTACAGAGGAGCAAGAAAACAAGACGTAAGGTGGGCTGCAGATGGACCATAACACTCTCCATTAGATTTTTCTTGTGAATACTGCACAACTTTAATGTCTGCGAGAGTTATTTACAATCCTTTTTCATCGTGGAAATAAGGTGAGAGGGGATGGTAAGAGAGGTGTGTTGCTGGGATTCAATAAATCAGACGCTTGACTCTGGATTATCATGCAAACCTCCATATTTTTGTCACTGGCCCCCGTGATAAAAGCACTCTTGGCAATTTCAACCTCCTAGTTTTAATGATCAGTTAGCTAGCTAACTGATCACCAAGTGGTCGAAACATGTCCGGTCTCTTCTTATATTGTGAACGTCGAAACAAGAACGAGGAAAGAGATATGTATCCGCAAACCCCACGTCTATTAACTATTAAGCAAGTGTGTAAATTGGTGAATCGTGATCGACGTACGATTTGGAAATGGGTCAAGGATGGGCTCTTTATTCAGCCGGTGAAAATGCAGGGACGTACGGTAGGATTTAGGGAAAAAGATCTTATCGAATGGATTGAAAACAACGGTGAATAGCCTATTCATCAGTCAGGAATAGATAAATTGAGATTGAAGCTTACCTATCAGGACCAATTATCACGTTATTTGCGCCTTTTATTGGAGAGGAAAAAACTATGAATTTGAGCTAATGGCCTTGTGGTATCTAGGGTTGAAGACATATGGATGGTGAGAAAAGTTTGGGTAATTAGTAATAGGGGCCAGACCATAACCTTAAAATCAACAGATACCACAGGAGTCATTTTAGTAAGCGCTACGGTAGTCACAGCAAATGTATTCCGAGAAACAAGATTGACGGACAGAATAGTATTCCTTGTTGAGACTGCCGGGGGCCATCTCTAAATTAACAATACGCGGCTTCTCAAGAGGCTCATCAATGCTTCATTGGAGCATCAAATGGATGATGCAAAGTATCGAAAACATAAATATGTGACCAAAAATTCTTACTTCAAATATCGAGGTCAAGTTTGGCCGATAAATGTTCGGCATGGTGGCATCTATACCAAGGATCTGAAGGCAATAATTGATCAGATGCTGGCAATGCTTAGCTATGACACTAAGCTCTTTGTGTGCCGTTTTGACTTGCATCAAACACATGCCACAGATGATAGTAGTCACCTAACCAAGTTCTTAAAGGAGCTGAAAGCTACGCTGACAAAAGAGTTTGGTTTTAGTCACATTGGATATGCTTGGTGTAGGGAAAAAGCAAGTGCACAGGCTCAGCATTATCACCTGGCAATGATGCTGGAAGGACATCTGATTCGGTCAACTTATCGGATGGTGAAGTTTGTGCGAGCAGAGTGGATTAAGGCTGGTGGTAGCTCTACCCATCGGTGTAACTATCATAATGTTACTCTCCAATCTGAGCGACTAATGGATGCAGTAGAGCATTTGAGTTATCTGGCTAAGGTTGAAGGCAAGGCAGGTTTAGATTCCAGATTCAAAGCTTTCTGCCCCAGTCATTTAAAACCTCGCGTAAAACGGAAGTAGGTCGTAAGCAGTGTGATCCACTTCAATTATTTTTATTGTTGTAGCAAGTCAATCCCACTAAGAAATATTAGACGTCATCAGATGACGTCTGCGTGACTAATATGTCTGCTATAGAAATCAAAACAGACTCAATGACCCGCAGGCGTAAACAAAATGAAAACCGAAGATTTACTGTTTAATGAGAAGTTCAACCGCTGTTATGGCTGTTGGAGTGAAGATACCCGACAACGTTTTTCTAATGTATTGGAACATATTAGTGCCGCTTGTGGTGAGTATGACGCCTGGTTCGTGCATATAGATCAGATACGCTGCGGTCATCGGCAAGAAGGCAATTCTAAGGGGAAAAATCTGTTTATGATTTATTTCAATCAGAGTGCTTTTGGTATTGGCATTTGCCGCAACCAAAAACTCCCCGATGTAGAGTTGTCTGAAGTCCCATCGATAGTGAAAGTCAGCCGAGATGGAAAATATTATGAGATTTACAATTTAATCGATGAAGATTTTGACGAGAAATTATTTTTTGCACTATCTAATCTTGCCATGAAAGCAGATAGCGCAAGGGATTTGCAGCGCTTACCTGTCACCCGTTTAGGTCAATTACCTGAGCATTATTCGCTGGAAAATAATATGACAATACTTGAAAAAATTATTCAAGAATTTGAAGGGGAGGAGGGGGGGCGATTTACTAGTATCGAAATTGAGACGAGGCTTTTCAATAATCAGAGTGTAAAGAGACAATCTGCGCCTCCTAGGGATTATTGTTACAACAGATACAACGTTGACCTAAGTAATAATCCGGACACCTTTTCCCGCAGGGCCATATTTGAGCTTATCGACGAGGAGTATTGCTATCGCGGGTCTCAATATTCTTTTACAGGGGATATTACCCATAACCCTAAGGGCAAAGATGAAATAACGAAACTGATAGGCCGCTGGCAGGATGGCGTGATTACCGAATGGAATCCTAGCGTCGCCGATGCACTTTCAGATTCACTCACTTACCCCAATTCCCCACTTTTATCTGATGAAGCCCTGGAGTTACCTATGCTAGCCACTAACCGTATTTACTTTGGCCCTCCTGGCACGGGTAAAACTCATATTCTGCAAACTGAGGTGCTGGCGAAATACCAGGGCGAAACCGACGGCCACCAGCGTTATCGTTTCGTGACTTTTCACCCTTCTTATAGCTATGAGGAGTTTGTCGAGGGTATTCGCGCCGAAACTAATGATAAAGAGCAGATAAGTTACGAAGTGAAAGGTGGTATTTTTCGCCAGCTTTGTAAACAAGCAGAGTCTAATCCCGAACGACGCTACGCCCTGATCATAGATGAAATCAACCGGGGCAATATGGCGAAAATCTTCGGTGAATTAATCACCCTAATCGAGCCAGACAAGCGTCTGGGTGCCGAGCATGAATTGCGCTTAACACTTCCCTATTCGGGTGACAGCTTTGGTGTTCCGTCGAATCTGGATATATATGGCACTATGAACACCGCCGATCGTTCTCTGGCGCTGATGGATACAGCCTTGCGTCGTCGCTTCGAATTCAGAGAAATGTTAGCCGATCCCTGTTTATTAGGTAAATCAGAGTTGCAGCAATATCGAGATGAAGTTTTCAAGAGTCCTCTAACAGCTCATTCAAACGATCTTGAAGTGGAAGGCATAAACCTACGCCTGCTACTAACGGTGATGAATTTGCGTATCGAACGGCTCTATGACAGAGATCATACCTTGGGGCATGCATTCCTGTTACCGGTGAAAAAGGCGTTGTCACAGGGCGAACAGGCGGGTTTTTCCGCGCTGCAACATGCCTTCGAAGGTAAGATTATTCCCCTGCTGGAAGAGTATTTCTTCGAAGACTGGGACAAGATCCGTCAGGTGCTGGGCGACGTTCAGAAGGGCACGACTAAGGATAAATTTATCCAAACCGAAGAAGAAGCTAACCTGCCAGATTATCAGGCGCTATTTGGCAGAGATGCACCAGCTCGCAGATTGTCGAATTATCAAAAAAATGCCGTTGCATTAACGCGTGTCGACGCCTTTGTGGGAATTTATTCTACGGCATGTAAGTTAAGTCAGGTCGCTGCGGCGTGAGTCAGCAACGGCATTTGACCCTCTTCGAGTACGATTCAGTGCTGGCTGAGGGAGCTGGTATCGAGGGACATACTCTACCAGTATCAGTGTTTGCCTGGCTCAGAGGCTTGTGTCTCGATGATGAGGCTGTGGTTGACACTGAGGGGCGCGCGACGCACTTCATGCAGCTGAGAAGCGCCCGTGGACGTGAGACCATACGTTTCACTCATTATGTGGGCGTGCTGCAGAGCCCATGCGGGTTTCAGATTGAGATTTTGCCTAAGACTGGGCGTACTCATAACGATCCAGCTCATTCCCGAGCCTTAGTGCTCAGAATGCTGGCTTGCTTAGATGATATGCCCGCTCTCGAGTTTGGCAGTGCCGATCTTGCCCATTTTGATACCTTGTTAGAATGGCTGATGGGGCAGTTTCTGCAGGCTTGCAATCTGGTGGTAAAACATGGGTTGCGCAGCGCCTATGTGGAGCGGGAAGAAAATCAATCCTTCCTAAAAGGCAAGCTTTTGGCGGCGCAGCAACTACGGCACAACTTGGTTCAGCGGCAGCGTAACTTTGTGCGCTTCGATGAAAGGTTAACCGACAGGCCCGAGAATCGCCTGTTACGCAGTGCGCTGGATTGCATTGCCAGCCAGAGTCAGGATGAACTGAATCTGAAACTGTGTCGTGAGCTACGCTTCGCCTTCGATGACGTGCCGTCAAGTGGCTCGATAAAGCAGGATGTGGATGCAATTCGCTTGGATCGCGGTATGGGCTACTACCACGAGGCTCTGGGCTGGTGCAAGTTGGTGCTCAATGGCGTGACCCCATTCAGTCAATTAGGTGATGATAGGGGGATTTCCATGCTGTTTCCCATGCATAGCCTGTTTGAGGCACTGGTGGCGAAATGCCTGTCCAAGCAAATGTCCCCGCAGAGAGTGGTCAAATCCCAGGGAACAGCGGCTTCGTTAGTGACTTACAAAGAACAAAACTGGTTTCGACTTAAACCGGATTTGCAGCTGTTCGAGCAAAAGAAGCTTATTGCGGTACTGGACACTAAATGGAAGTTACTCGATGCGGCTAAAGGCAATGGCACGGATAAATATGAACTCAGCCAGGCCGATTTCTATCAGCTGTTCGCCTATGGGCATAAGTTGCTCGGTGGTGTCGGCGAACTATTTTTGATTTACCCCAAGACGGCTAATTTTCCTGAACCGATTTCCATGCCATTTAGCTTCTCAGACAGCCTCAGGCTGTGGGTCGTGCCTTTTGACTTAGAACTGGAGCTGGTAATTTGGCCCGCAGAAATGACTATGGCACAGGGTTAAAAAATGGCCTTAAATTGGCTGAAATCTGTTGCCGCTTGTTTTGCTAAGTTTTTTGTATGTCTTACAGTGCGTTAAATCTTAAAGGAATAAATTTCATGAAAGAATATATTGTTACTGGTACCTGTAATGGTCGTCGCGCCATGGTAAGAGTCTTTGCCTATAACCCAAGTGGTGCGTCTCTAAAAGCACGAATGGAGCACGGGTTTTCGTCTACTCTTAACACTAAATTGGCTTGATCTTCGTGAGTGCTCAACTGCTATAACAGATCAAGTGGACTATTTTGTGATTAATTAACCTTTAAATATCTGATTCAGAACGATTGAATTCATGAGAGCTATAAATGGACCATATTTTAGAAAAACTGGCGTTCACTTTACAATACGCAGATGCTAAATCCTATGGAAGTACTCAAAAGCTATGTTGGGCTGCTGAAGATGAGGATTGGGACAAAATAGATGTCTTACTGGCGGATGGCGAATTAGAAAGGGAGGACCTCAGGGCTATATCTCTATTGAGCGAAAATGAACATTTTGATGATGTTGAAACAATGCTCATGGGAGATGATACAGCATTTAGAATTTTAGCAAGTATGCTTCTCCGTGGAGAGATTGATTTGGATATAGAGGAAGCTGCAAAGTGGTACCTGAGGGCTGCAGAATGTGGTGACGCGAAGTCTATGACCAAATTAGCTTTAATGCACTGTCATGGAAATGGGGTTGTTGAAGACAAGAGTGAAGCCGCCAAATGGTATCAAAAAGCGGCAGAACTCGGTCATAGTTCTGCGACTTTCAATTTAGCGCTGATGTTCGATGAGGGTGATGGGGTTAATGAAAACAAGCCCGAAGCTGCTAGCGGGTATTTAAAGGCGGCAGAACTCGGCGATGTCAATGCTATGTATTATCTGGCGCGTATGCTTAGTAATGCCGATGGCGTAGAAGAAAACAAGTCAGAAGCCGCCAAATGGTATCAAAAAGCTGCAGAACTCGGTGACCGTTTTTCCATGTTCAGTCTAGCGGTTATATTATATGAGGGTGATGGGGTTAATGGAGACAAACCTGAAGCCGCCAAATGGTATCAAAAAGCTGCAGAACTCGGTCATAGTTCAGCCATGTTTTGGCTAGCGCGGATGTTCGATGATGGTGATGGGGTTAATGGAGACAAACCTGAAGCTGCCAAATGGTATCAAAAAGCTGCAGAGCTCGGTCAGAGTTCAGCCATGTTCAGGCTAGCGCTTATGTTATATGTGGGGGATGGGGTTAATGAAAACAAACCTGAAGCTGCCAGATGGTATAAAGACTCTGCTGAACTTGGGGATTCAAATGCAATGAAAGCATTAGCCCTGATGCAATTAAATGGGGATGGAATCGAAGCTGATAAAGTGGCTGCCAGTAAATGGTTTGAAAAGGCTACCGAGAATGATCGCAATGGTATGTATAAATGGGGAAGAATGCTTCAATCAGGTAATGGTATTGAGCAGAATAAACCTGAAGCTGCCGGTTGGTATCGAAAAGCTGCTGAGCTTGAGCATGCAGGTGCAATGAATACTCTCGCGCTGATGCTGTTAAATGGTGATGGCATCAAAGTTAATAAAGTAGTTGCGTCGGACTGGTTTCGAAAGGCTGCTGAGCTCAATAATCGCTATGCGATGTACAATTTGGCTGGAATGTTTCAGGCGGGCAATGGGATTAAAGAGAGCAAGACCGAAGCTGCCGATTGGTATCGAAAAGCTGCTGAGCTTGGTCATAGTTCAGCCATGTTCAACCTAGCATTTATGTTAGATGAAGGTGATGGGGTTAATGAAAACAAGTCCGAAGCTGGTGGTTGGTACCGCAAAGCAGGCGAACTCGGCGATGTGGATGCTATATATTGCCTGGCGCTTTCGCTTGATTTTGCTGATGGGGTCGAAGAAAACAAACCTGAAGCAGTTGCTTGGTACCGAAAGGCAGCCGAACTTGGGCATATAAACGCTATGCTTAACTTAGCTATCTCGCTAGAGCTTGGTGATGGTGTGGAAGCGAGCAAGTCAGAAGCTGTTAGTTGGTATAAGAAGGCGGCTGAGTTTGGTAATGTTAATGCCATGTATAATCTGGCGTGTATGCTTAGTAATGCCGATGGGGTGGAAGAGAACAAGCCTGAAGCTGTTAGCTTGTTTCGAAAAGCTGCAGAACTCGGTCAAGCTGATGCAGTGGCTTACCTTGCTTCGATGCAGCAAGAGGAATGTGAAATTGAAGGCATCTAGCCTGTAACTGTCAGTTTAATGTCTTTTATCCATGCCTCACTAGCAGGCATGGATAAAGCGCTCTTGCTGCAACAGATAACCAAGTTAGATGAAACCAGTGGAATGACCCACTTGGACGACATTTTGAACATACTCCTGATATTGGAGTTATCTGTTGGACCACAAACAAAGCGGGCTGCAATGGCCCATTTTTTAGTACTAATAATCGGGTTACCTTTCGAACGGCGCTTTAATCAAACTATGTCAGGTCATTTGTCATTATTATCTCAGTAACAGAACAAAACTTAAAAATGGTAGATTGCTCATCTGGCAGCACATCTGTTCAACCCCTAAGTCATGTTTTAGTTTGACTGCGTGTTGTTCATATTCTTCGATCGGTATATCTAATGCTGAACCTGTGAACCAATATAAATATGACCAAATAGGCTGAATCTGATTCACTTCATGCTCGGGGACTAAGGCCAATTCTCGAAAATAAACCAACTGCTTCTCCAGAGCCCCAGGGTCGATGCTGAAAATAAAATCCGGGTTATCATCCAGGAAGCGGCCGAAATAATGGGGTGCCAACAGTTGGGTAAATTCCGCAACGTCTATGTGTGCCTGATGAACGCAGCAATGTTGCGGCGGTATAGCGTTAAAGGTATGCCCACCAGCCACCAGAGGGGGGCCCAGGTACGATTCCTGGCCCAGTCTAGTACAGCAGTGAGGCTACTTGATATCTATTTGCCATCGCTGGGCCTTGGGGCTGGATATAGCACTGCTGCGCTATTGGCTTACTCGAAAATATTTATTACTTCATTGGCAAGCAACTTTTTACATAATTCTTTAACCATACTCATAAGTTTGCTTGATTAAACCCCTTGGAAACTCGTAGTTGAATTATACTTAGCTTTTATTTCTTTTCTTCGTTGTTTATTTAACTTAATAAAGGGGTGTTTATTGCCTTTTATATTCAAAGGTACATCATTATTTTTAATTAACTCATCTTCAAGCAACACATAATCAGGTGTTTCTAGATAGCTAAGGTAAACATGATTATCTATGAATCTATTTAGTTTTTCTTGTTGAGATAAGCAATTGATATCTATGTGATTTGACATGTATGTTAGCCTCAAAGTCGATAAAGTCCCATGCTTTATGCAGGAATGCGAAACATTAACTTCACCTAGGTGCCATTTAAAACGATACTGAATATTTTTCGCTAGACCGATATAGACTAGATAGACAGTCTTTCCATCTTTAGAAATTTCTTCTTGAGTGGGCTCAACCCCCATCAATAGCTTCAAACCCTGTTCATCTATAAAGTGCTTGTAAACGCCTCCTGTAGCAGGAATATTTTTCAAATCTCTTCTTACATCTTTAGCAGATGTGATTTCTGTGAATTTCATTCGGTTATCCTAGTCAAGTTAACGTCCTAGTATTTGTGTGTTTGGAAATCAAGTCTAAACCGTAAAGCGTTAGCAAATAGTGGCGGCCTTAGAGTAGATGTTTTTATAAAATTAGTTGCAAAACCAGCCACTCAGTGAATCATAAGTAGTTATGATTCACTCATTTTTAGTATGTTTATGAAAAATGGGTGACTCTTTTTCATGAAGATTTTTCGGCTCATAAGCTACTGATGATTTATCAGCAGCAGTCGAAACTGGGAGCATTTACCTCAGCACCATCACTAAGTCGGTTAACGGTACGTCGCGGATAAGGTTATTTATTTGTTCGAGGCGATAGGTTTGTTTTAGCTGTCGTGACTGAAGTTCGAGTGCTTCTATCGTGTCATCGCTTTTATTACTTACCATGAGAAACAGCTGGGCCCATTGTTCATCTTGATCGGGGTGATGGGTTATGGGAAACAGTGCCAGCTGCCGATAGCTCTGTAGTTGGCCCTCTAACTCTCCTGAGTCCAAGAAGGTCAGGCAATCATAATGCTCGCCCAGGAAGCGACCAAAATAGTGGGGTGCCAACAGTTGGGTAAATTCGGCCGCACCTATGTGTGCCTGATGTACGCAGCAATGTTGTAGCGGTATGGAGTCAAACGGCATGTCCACTAGCAGATTAGCGCCCACCAGCCACCAGAGGGTGGCGCGGGTTCGCTTACTGGCCCATTCAAGTACCGCAGTGTTAGGCTGCTTGATATCTATGATAACCAGCGCAGGACCTTGGGACTGGATATAACACAGCTCTGCTGGTGTGCGCACTATGACATTCTCATGGCTTTGTAATTCAATCGCTCGTTCTGTTACCAGTAATAACATCCCGCTTCCTTCTTTTAGTTTTGCACTTTAGTCCTGAACTTCTACTCAGTGCATGATAACTGGCTGGGACGTCAAAAAATGTCGCTTCGATGAACGGCTCGTTAATCGGGATATTTTGCCAGTGCAGAGGTCAAACTGTGGCGTAGAGCTTCGCGTAGTGACTGAGGTTCCAGCACTTCACTGATATCACTCATCGACATTAGCCACCACTTTAGCTCTTCGGTATTGGGCAGCTCAGCCTCGATAGTGAAAGACATGCCATAGTCTGAGTGTTCAATTGTTTGTTTCAGACTCAAGGGCGTTTCCAAGAGGTGATACCCCAAATTGAAATCGACTTTAAGTTTCAGGGTGATCAGTTCTTCTATAGGGAAGGCGAGATTACCCTGCTTCAGGTAGGCACTTAGCTTGAAATCTACGGGTGTTTTTCGAGTTTGCAGTAATCGCTCAGCACTTTGGATCCTATGCAGGGCAAAATGCCGGAAAGCATCGTTGTCTACCAGGGTAGCTATCAGGTAAATAGTGCTTCCTCGGGTAACTAAGGCAAGTGGGTTGACATGATATTGCTTTGTTTGGTTTACCGCCCGTGGACGATAGTGGATCGTTAAACGTTGCCCCTCCATCAAGGCCTGTTCCAGCGGTGGCATGATCGACGAATCGATTTGTGGTGCTAGTGGCTGAAATCCCGCTGGGATAGATGCTACGCACTTGGACCAGCTAGCTAATTTGGGATTGTTGGCCAGTTTTAGTTCTGCTTGGTCGAAGAAGCCATCGAGGTTACCTTTTAGCTGGCGTGGTAATAGGTCGAGTAGGAATTGCTTGGTGAGGCTCAAGGCTAAGGCGGTACTTGGCGTCATCTCTATGGCTGACGAATGCAAACCCTTGGGGCGGTACCAGCCATGGGGGCGAAGTGCTTCATTCCGACTAATGTTGTGATGGTTGCTTAGTTTGTCGAGATCCCTTTGCACCGTGCGCAGGGGGGCATGCAGTCCATCCCGCTCTAATTTTTCCTTGAGTGCTAATGTGGTTATCGATGCAGGTTCCTCTGGTAGGTACCTGAGTATGGCAAAGTGGCGCTGGGTTTGTATTTCTGACATATACCTATGGACTCAATGTATAAGTAAATTGAAAGCAGTCTTATCGGTTCAATGGAGAATCTTTTTGCTGACGCAATCTAGCCAGTAAGTTAAAAAGAGCATTACTGGGGATATTTTGTAGCCTAATGGGGGGAGGGCTCAGTATGACCCCCAGCTTCGTATTTGGGGCATCGTCGAAAGTTAAATCTAGCAATGTGCTTCTTGCATGACCGAGTAGAGTCAAGTGAGGTAAGCGAGCGGTTATCATCCATTTTACCGAGTAAACAAAAACAAATAATTGTAACGCTAGGTAATGATTGGTTCGATAGAAATCACTGTTATTGATGAGTTTTTTAACTAAATGTGATGCGTAAGTTGTTTTTTGTGGCATGCCTATGAAGGATTGTCAGCTCGTTGAGGATTAGACTGTGTGGTTTTTGTCCTTGAAGTTATCGGTATGACAGGTGCATACCTGTACCGATGGTATGGCGGTGGAGGCGTATAGCTCGAGTGGTATCTGTGAAAGTTGACTATTAGAAGGTTCCCGACTCTGTAGATGGCTTTTGGTTCACTCATAGTCGCTTCTAATCTCGTAGACATTGATCGTTACAGGAATACTAGGATTAATTATTATCCAGATTTCGGAAGATGCCACATTTGCTGGTGGTTGGCCGTTATAAAGCTTAGCTTTCAGGTGATTTGCACTGTGCGAACGAGTGAATGGTGTAGCGGTTTTTTAGGTGGGCAGTTTTAGCTAACTGCAGTAATAACTACAGTAATTTATTCAAATAAGGGGAGTGAGTGTTTATTGGTGTGTAATGATAAGCAAATTTTAGACACAAAAAAGCCCATTGAAACAATGGGCTTTCTCGTTTGAAACTATGGTGGCCCCTCCCAGACTCGAACTGGGGACCTGACGATTATGAGTCGTATGCTCTAACCAACTGAGCTAAGGGGCCTACTTAAGGAAGTCGTCACTACCGAAAGCGAACAGAAGTATACGAGGTTTAAATGCCGTTGTCACCCGTGATCTTATAAGAAATCACAAGTTTGAATTCAACTGCTTATCTGTTAATCAATAAGCCTTAGCTTTGGCCGAATTTTAATTAAAAAAAACCTGCCAGTTAGGCAGGTTTCATTATTACGTGATCTCGCGTGCTAAGAGTTACTCGTCCAGGAAGGACTTCAGTATCTCTGAGCGTGAAGGATGGCGTAATTTACGCAGTGCCTTCGCTTCGATCTGACGAATACGCTCACGGGTAACGTCGAACTGCTTACCCACTTCTTCAAGAGTATGGTCAGTGTTCATATCGATACCGAAACGCATACGCAGTACCTTAGCTTCACGGGCCGTTAGGCCTGCAAGTACTTCGTGGGTCGCGTTCTTCAAGCTTTCGCCTGTCGCGGAATCCAACGGTAGCTCGAGGGTTGTATCCTCGATGAAATCACCTAAGTGCGAATCTTCGTCGTCACCAATCGGTGTTTCCATAGAGATAGGCTCTTTGGCAATCTTCAATACCTTACGGATCTTATCTTCAGGCATTAACATACGCTCAGCCAACTCTTCCGGAGAAGGTTCACGACCCATCTCTTGAAGCATTTGACGCGAGATACGGTTTAGCTTGTTAATCGTCTCAATCATATGAACCGGGATACGGATCGTTCTTGCCTGGTCGGCAATAGAGCGAGTGATCGCCTGACGGATCCACCAAGTTGCATAGGTCGAGAATTTATAACCACGACGGTATTCAAATTTATCTACCGCTTTCATCAAGCCGATGTTACCTTCTTGGATCAGATCCAGGAACTGTAGGCCACGGTTGGTGTACTTCTTAGCGATTGAGATAACCAGACGTAAGTTAGCTTCAACCATCTCCTTCTTCGCACGACGAGCCTTAGCTTCACCGATTGACATACGACGGTTAATATCTTTGATAGAAGCGATAGCAAGTCCGGTTTCCTGTTCGATTGCGTCAAGTTTTGCACGACAACGGCGAACATCCGGCTCAACCATCTCTAAACCTTCAACATAAGGCTTCTTAGAGGCGAGTTCTTCGTTAAACCATTCGATGCTGCTTTCGTTACTGGTATAAACCTTAACGAAATTTTTCTTTGGCATCTTAGCTTGTTCAACACAAAGCTTCATGATGAGACGTTCTTGAACACGAACCTTGTCCATCATAGCACGCATATTTTTGACTAAGCGGTCGAACTGCTTAGGCATTAGACGGAACTCTTTAAAGAGCTCGCCAATTTCGAATAGTGCTAAGGTAGACTCTGGATGACCACGGCCCTTAAGCGCGATGACCTTCAGCGTATTTTCATGTACTTCTCTAAGCTGAGTGAAGCGCTCTTTAGCTTCTTCAGGATCGGGACCTTTTGGACCTTCCTCTTCTTCATCGTCATCTTCTGCTTCATCGTCTTCATCATCTAACTCTTCATCAGAGAGTTCTGAACCGACGTGAGTCGCTGTAGGTGCAACATCATCGGCATTTGGATCGACAAAGCCTGAGATAATATCAGACAGTCTTACTTCTTCAGCTTCATAGCGATCGAACTGCTCAAGGATCATAGAGATCGCTTGAGGGTACTCGGCAACCGAGGCTTGAACCGTGTTGATTCCCTCTTCGATACGCTTGGCGATAACAATTTCGCCTTCACGGGTAAGAAGTTCAACGGTACCCATTTCACGCATATACATGCGAACCGGGTCAGTTGTTCGGCCTAATTCGGCTTCTACCGTGGCAAGTGCAGCGGCAGCTTCTTCGGCAGCATCTTCATCGGTGCTGTCTTCAGACATCATGATTTCATCAGCATCCGGCGCCTGTTCGTAGACGCGAATACCCATGTCATTAATCATCTGGACAATATCTTCGATCTGGTCGGCATCGACCATATCTGCAGGCAAGTGATCGTTCACTTCTGCATAGGTTAAGTAACCTTGCTCTTTACCTTTGGCTAGCAACAATTTAAGTTGCGACTGAGGAGTGTGCTCCATAGATATCATCCAAGTTGGGTAACTGTTAAAACGACGCGCAAAACATTGCCGCGCAAATCGTCAATTATAGCCTTGTGCGCTTCCTTGTGCCAGTCAAAGAGCTTACTTTTGAGACAGAAACTGTCTTAATTTTAGCCTTTTATGACTGAGATTAGCTTAGTCAGCTGAATCCTTTCTTCTTTAGTATGGTTCTGTTTTAGACTCAACTCCTGATAACGTTGTTCAATATATTGATTGTTCAACCAAATCAGGGTCTTTCTAAACTCTTGCTGTAAGTTTTCATCCGCCACTTGATGATCCCATTGGGTCAGTTTTTTCAGGGTGCTGAGCTGTTTGTCGCCCCTGAACTGCTCAAGTAGTTGTGCGCTGTGCTTAACTTTCACACGAGTTTCGTCTAACAAGAGGATCAGCAGTTCAATGCCGGCCATCTTTAGGTGTTTAAGCGCTGGTTGTTCTGGCAATCCTTCACCAAGACTAGGATGTTGCACCAGCAAAGCGATGGCTAATCGCAATGGGGTTCCACGTCCTTTTAACGCTTTATTTTGAAGAGGCTTTACTTGTTCTTTTGAAGAAAAACCAAGTTTCCGTTTAAGCTCTTCCGCACCGTTCATACCCAGTTTATAGGCCAAGTTTTCGAGCAATAAACTTTGTAGAACAGTGTCTTGTATCTTCTCTGTCAGAGTAATGGCTTGCTTGGCCAACGTCCCTTTATCTGAGCCATATCGCTTGGCTAAGGTTTCAAATAGAAACTCGGGTAGCTCCTGCGCATCATTAATCTGATTTTCGAATGCTTCTTTGCCTACCTGACGGACCATAGTATCCGGGTCTTCACCTTCAGGCAGGAACATAAATTTGACTTGGTTACCGGGCTTAAGCAAAGGCAATGCCGTTTCAAGAGCACGCCACGCCGCTTCTACGCCGGCTTTATCTCCGTCATAACAACAGATCACTTCTTTAGCACTGCGTAGTAGCAGCTGAAATTGCTCTGCAGTGGTTGAAGTGCCCAGCGATGCAACCGCATAGTCGACACCAAACTGTGCCAATGCAACCACATCCATATAGCCTTCAACAATGAGTACTTGCTTGGGATCTCTATGGCGCTGTTTTAGCTCATAGAGTCCATATAGCTCATTGCCCTTATGAAATATGGGCGTTTCCGGAGAATTCAAGTACTTTGGTGTGCCATCGCCTAAAACTCGGCCACCGAAACCGATAACCCGGCCTCTTCTGTCGCGAATGGGGAACATAAGCCTGTCACGAAATCTATCGTAACGTTTGCCGTTATCGTTCTCTATTACCATTCCGGCAGTAAGTAACTTGTCTTGTGCATCCTGATTTTGGCGGTAACGGCCTAATAAGCCATTCCATCCATCGGGAGCAAATCCAATATTAAAGTGTTCAACCACTTCATTGGAGAGTCCTCGATGTGCTAAATAGTCGAGAACTTTCTGTTTGTCATCATGTTGTCTTAACTGGTTTTGAAAATAGAGGCTTGCCTCTTCCATTAATTGGTAGAGGTCGCGACTTAAACCTTCATCGCGTTTTGGGCCAGTGCCTTGCTCTCTTGGGACTTCAACGCCCAATTGGCCAGCGAGATCTTCAATCGCATCGATAAAATCGAGTCGGTCGTACTCCATGACAAAGTCGATGACATTTCCATGGGCACCACAGCCGAAGCAATGATAAAACTGCTTATCTCGACTAACGGTAAAAGAGGGCGATTTTTCGCTGTGAAACGGACAACAGGCAGAATGATTCTTACCCGCCTTTTTCAGGGGTACTTTTGCGTCGATAAGATCGACAATATCGATTCGAGCTACTAGCTCATTGATAAAATCACGAGGTATCGCCATTAGTTTGGTAAATGCCGCCTTTCGCGAAGATAAAACAGAAACAATATAAACAAACAAGCCGTGCAAGAGCACGGCTTGTTCACGCATCAAATTCTAATTACTTAAGTTTAGCTCTGATCATAGCGCCAATCGCCGCCATATCAGCTCTTCCTAAGACCTTAGGTTTTAACGCTCCCATTACTTTACCCATATCCGCCATGGAGGATGCGCCCATTTCAACAATGCTTGCATCAACTAGCTCGACAATTTCCTCTTCGGAAAGAGGTTTAGGCAGGAAGTGTTCAAGAACTTGAATCTCCGCTGCTTCAATATCTGCTAGTTCATCACGTCCGGCTGCACTATATTGTGCAATCGAATCGCGACGCTGTTTAACCATTTTGGTTAAGACCGCTATAGCTTGGTCGTCAGTCAGAGTTTCGCGGGTATCCACTTCAATCTGCTTAACGGCGGCTAGTGCCATACGAATAGTCCCCAAGCGCACCTTTTCTTTGGCACGCATGGCTTCTTTCATTTGGTCTTTTAGCTGATCAACTAGGCTCATAAGAGATTAGTATAAACGTACGCGACGCGCATTTTCGCGAGAAAGCTTCTTAGCAAGACGCTTAATTGCAGCGGCTTTTGCACGCTTACGTGCAGTAGTTGGCTTCTCGTAGAATTCACGAGCGCGAACATCAGCTAAGATACCGGCTTTTTCACAAGAGCGTTTAAAACGACGTAGAGCTACGTCAAATGGTTCGTTATCGCGTACTTTAATTATTGGCATACGCCATCACCCCTTAGGTGTAGTTTGTAATGAGTCAATCACTTGACCCAAGTTAATTTAAAAATGGTGCGGAATTCTATACCGACTTAGCACCTTTTGTAAAGCCCCTATTGCGATCCTATTTTAAGATCTTTTGCGTAAATTGATCTTTTTTCAGATCCGGGCTCTATTAAGTGCACTCCCTTAATTCTATCCCATGAGAATAGAATGATTAAGTCTATTGGTATAATTAAAGCACAGGAGGTAGAATTAGCAGCCTTTTATGACAGTTTGACGGGATATGATGCGGGTTTTAGGTATTGAAACATCTTGCGATGAAACAGGGGTTGCCGTTTTTGATGACGAGCAGGGCTTGTTGTCTCATACATTATATAGTCAGGTAAAGCTTCATGCCGATTACGGTGGAGTGGTCCCTGAACTGGCTTCCAGAGATCATGTAAGAAAAATAGTACCATTGGTGAAGCAAGCGCTTGCCGATGCAAATTGTACCTTAGATGATATCGATGGTGTTGCCTATACCAAGGGGCCTGGCCTTGTCGGTGCCTTGCTTGTTGGCGCCTGTGTGGGCCGCTCGCTTGCCTATGCCTGGGGAAAACCCGCTGTTGGTGTGCACCATATGGAAGGTCATCTACTCGCGCCTATGCTTGAAGATGATGTGCCTGAGTTTCCTTTCTTAGCATTGCTTGTTTCCGGTGGTCACTCGATGCTGGTCGGGGTAGAGGGAATTGGTCGATATGAAGTGCTTGGTGAATCCGTCGATGACGCCGCCGGCGAAGCATTCGACAAAACGGCAAAATTGATGGGGCTGGATTATCCTGGCGGGCCGCGTTTGTCAAAGCTCGCAGCAAAGGGAGAGACAGGCCATTATCGTTTTCCTCGTCCTATGACCGACAGACCAGGACTGGATTTCAGTTTCTCGGGGCTTAAGACATTTGCGGCTAACACCATTGCCAAAGAGCCCGATGATGAGCAGACGCGCGCTAACATTGCCCGTGCCTTCGAAGAAGCTGTTGTAGATACTCTCTCGATCAAATGTCGCCGAGCACTAAAACAGACAGGCTATAAGCGTTTAGTCGTTGCCGGTGGTGTGAGTGCCAATGCCCGTTTACGTACGACGTTAGCCGAGACCATGCAGGCTCAGGGTGGTCAAGTCTACTATCCTCGCGGTGAGTTTTGTACCGATAACGGTGCCATGATTGCCTATGCCGGTTTACAACGACTTAAGGCCGGTCAGGTAGAAGACTTAGAAGTTAAGGGCGAGCCTCGCTGGCCACTGGATACGCTGCCGGCGGTATAATAGATTTAAGCTATAAGTCTTAAGCTGTAAGCGATAAGTAATTTGTAAGCACCTCGTCTTTAATCTGGCGGGGTGTTTTTTTATATCTGAGGTTTGTAGGGGGGATTTACCGTCATTCTGAATTTATTTCAGAATCCAGCTTGGGGGGGGGGGGGGAATGTTTTGACCGTCATCCTGAACTAGTTTCAGGATCCAGCTCTTGAGCTGAGTTTCTAAAACAGTGCCTTTCAGCTTTCCTTTTTCTTGAGCTGTTTCTTTGGCTCGCCACTCGCCACTCGTTACCTTCTTAGCTCTTTTTCTTCCTCGATACCTTAGACTCTTCGCCTTTGAGCAATCTGTGTATGTTATCTCTATGGCGAATCAGTATTAAGGTCGAAAGCATGGCGACAGGAATGGTAAACCTTTCATCTAAAAACCAGGTATAGATGGGGGCGAGTATTGCCGTTGTTATGGCTGCCAGAGATGAGTAACGGCTGATGAGCACCATTAAGATCCAAGTCGCCATCAAGGCCAGCGCAAGTTCATGGCCGATAGGGGCCATGGCACCGAATGCGGTTGCAACCCCTTTACCGCCCTTAAACTTAAAGAAGATGGGGAATATATGGCCTAAGCAGGCAGCAATAGCGATAGCGCCGAGTGCGACCTGATCTATACCTAATCTAAATGCGATGTAAGCGGGCAGTGCCCCTTTGAGCATATCGAAAAAGAGCACCATGGCGGCCGAGCTCGCGCCACCGATACGTAGAACATTCGTGGCCCCGGGATTGCCGGATCCCTCTGTTCTTGGGTCGGGTAAGCGACGCAATCGACATACAAGCACTGCACTGGAGATCGAACCGGCCAAATAGGCGGCCAATATCATTCCCAGAGTGAGTGTTGTTATGGTCAAATTGGTTTCCTTACCCTTCTTAAGGTATCATCGCGCCACAATTATTTTTACCCGATATTTACCGTTTATTACTCGCGAGTAATTAAGGGGGTATCCGGGCAGTAAAATCTCTCTTTAGAGGCTTATCCTACTTGGGTTTAAGCCCGTTAGAAAGAGAGAACGAACAATATCACTGATTAGATTCGGATTATATCCTCTTTATTCGGTTTAGCTAATCTGACCTCAGTGATAAATGGCCAATAATCTATGACTTCAGTGAAGTAAAAATCAGCAACCGTCATAGACAGAGTTCACATTCGGAGAAGTCATGGACAGGGTTTTAATACGACAGTTAAAGATAGAAACTGTTATCGGAGTTTATGAGTGGGAAAAAAAGATCCACCAAAGCTTACTTATCGATCTCGATATGGCCTGGGATAACAAACCCGCTGCGGCGACTGATGATTACCAACATGCACTTTGCTATGAAACGGTTTCTAACCGTCTCACCGCTTTAATCACCGAAAAGCCAATTGAATTGATAGAAACGGTAGCCGAAATAACAGCCCATTGCTTGATGACAGAGTTCGATGTGCCTTGGGTAAAGGTGACAGTAATGAAGCCTGGAGCCGTACCGAGCGCCGCTGCTGTGGGTGTAGAAATCGAGCGAGGTCAATGCTAAATGACCGCGAGAGTCTTTATCAGCTTAGGCAGTAATATTGAGCCGCAACGTTACCTTAAGGCTGCCTTAAGTGAGCTTAGTTATCATTTTGGGGAGCTCACACTCTCATCCGTTTATGACAGCGAAGCCGTAGGCTTTGATGGCAGTAACTTTTTGAATATGGTTGTAGTGGTCGATACCAGTTTGAGTATTGCTGAGGTTGTTACCCTGTTTAAACGTATCGAGCGAGAAAATGGTCGTTTGGTCGGGGCCAAAAAGTTTGCGCCCAGGACATTAGATCTCGATCTGCTGCTTTATGATGATGTTGTGACTCTGGACCCTGTCGAACTTCCAAGAGCCGAAATCACCAAGAATGCATTCGTGCTTTGGCCCATGGCTGAGGTTGCCCCGGATTTGTTACATCCCGTAGTAGGGCGAAGCTACCAAGCTCTGTGGGATGAATATGATAAAACAGCGCAAAATCTATGCCCGATTCCGTTTACCTGGGCACCGTCCTAAGCATCTAATTTCAGTTTCATCTCTGGTTTTCATTTTCAGAGGCTGTTTTATTTTTCAGAATGGTTTTTTACATTTCAGATATTATTTTTAAAGGATAACTATGGATACCTTTCAGGTCATCGTCTTGGCCCTTATTCAGGGGTTGACCGAGTTTTTACCTATTTCAAGTTCCGCACATCTCATTTTGCCTTCGCAACTTTTAGGCTGGGAAGATCAAGGGTTATCATTCGATGTTGCGGTTAATACAGGTTCCCTGCTTGCCGTTGTCATGTATTTCAGACATGAGCTGTGGTCTATGTTCAGAGCCTGGACAGACAGTATTGTCACTCGAAAGCAGACCGATGAGAGCAAACTTTCCTGGTGGATCATCTTAGCGACCATCCCTGCGGTAATTGTCGGGTTCACCGCGAAAGATTTCATTGAAACTTACTTAAGAAATACCGCTGTCATAGCGACAACGACAATAGTGTTCGGTTTGCTCCTATGGTGGGCAGATAAGATGTTAAGGCCGGGATTTACTGAGTTTCAGGTCGGTTGGAAAAAGGCATTGGTGATAGGTGTTGCTCAGGCTATGGCGCTAATTCCGGGTACATCACGTTCGGGAGCAACGATAACCGCTGCTTTAATGTTGGGGCTCAGTCGTGAGGCCGCGGCTCGATTTTCATTTTTGATGTCTGTCCCCGTTAGCTTAGGTGCAGCCATATTGGTGACTAAAGATCTATTATCCAGTGGTCAGGCAATCGATTTTCAGGCGCTCTCTCTGGGCATTATCGTGTCATTTGTGGCGGCCTATACTTGTATTCATCTGTTTTTGAAACTTATCAGCCGCATGGGGATGACGCCTTTCGTCATCTATCGTTTGGCATTAGGCGCAGTCCTGTGTGCATTTATGTTTGCGTAAGCTGACCATTTTACGAAGAGCCCTGTGCTCGTCGTCATTGAAAGAGAAATTATGAAAAGTATCTATTTATGCCCAGTGTGTGACCAACCTCTGTTAATTCACGAGGCATCTGGGGGGCTGCATTGCTGTAAGAAACACCATTTTGATAAAAATGAAAATGGATATTGGATCTTCAGTCAGGCCAAGAAACCGCAGATCGACTCCAGACAGATAATGCGCGCCAAGCGATTCCTGCTCGAGTCGGGGGTATTTCAGCCGATTGTAGACAAGGTTGAGGCGATGATCACCGCGGCAACGCTGACCGAAGAAGAGGTTAATTATCTTGACTACGATTGTGGCGAAGGTTACTACCTGCGTGAGATAAAAGCTAAGTTGGCTCAGAGTGTCGAAGGTCAGAGTCTCGCCAAGAGACTGAACTCTTATGGGATCACAGAAGCTGAGAATGCACTTTTTTCAGCAGCCAAGATTCAGTCTGAGGCGAGAGCCGCGTCTGATGCTGACGCTATGCTTGATTGTGATACAGAGTCGGATACGACCTTTATCGTCAGTACCTTGAAGAAGTTACCTCTTGTCAGTGATAGTTTAGAGCTTGTGACCCTGATTGATAAGCAGCTCAAAGGTAAAGAGTTGATTCGGGTATTAAAGCCCGGTGGTCTCTTGATTCAGGTGTCTCCGGCTCCTCGTCATCTATGGCAGATAAAAGAGTATATCTATCCTGATATGCAGGAGAAAGCGCTTAATATCCCTCAATCGAGTGAGCTGGAGCTGCTTCAGACCGAGCGGGTCAGCTTTAAACTGGCTATCGATGGGAATCAGGCCTTAGCGCTATTGGAGATGACGCCTTATGCGTGGCGAGCCAATGATAAGGTGCGCAAGCAGATTGCGGATACTACATTCGAAGCCTTAGAGATTGACTTTATTATCACCCTGTCGAAGAAGAAATAATGACGGTGGGCGTTTTCTCCTAGGCTTTAGTGACCGCTCAGGTTAATCTTTAAGCTTGGGCAATGTTATTGCTTCTCGCTCCGCATTGGATGTCACAGAAGCATGAGTAACAACTAAGACAGATAAATTATTTAAACAGAACAGGAACTAGAAATACCGATGATGCGAGTAATGATGTGGTTCATCTTAAGTTTAATTCCTGCCGTGAGCCTGGCTAATGTGTACCCACTGCCAGAGAAGGGAAGCCGTCTTATCGGTGAGCTTCAGGAGCATGTGGTAGAGCAGGGCGACTATTTTCAAACGATAGCGAAAGAGTACAACATAGGTATTCTCGAGTTGATGGAGACGAATCCGGGTGTTGATCCGTTTCTTCCGACCGTGGGCTCTAAGCTTGTTATCCCGACTCAGATGTTGCTTCCCGATGTACCAAGAGAAGGGATTGTGATTAACCTGCCAGAACTGCGTCTTTATTATTTCCCGAAAAATGGTAAAGAGGTACATGTTTTCCCTGTTGGGATCGGTCGCGTCGGTCGTGAAACCCCGGAGATGGTGACTAAGATTAAGTCGAGGATCCCTAATCCTAGCTGGACGCCACCGGCGAGTATACGTCGCGATCATCTCGTAGAGCGCGGAGAAGTGCTGCCGCGGGTTGTGCCTGCCGGACCCGATAATCCATTAGGTAAATATGCTATGCAGCTCTCTCATGGAGACGGCAGTTATCTGATTCATGGTACCAATAAAGATTTTGGTGTTGGTATGCGTGTCAGCTCCGGCTGTGTCCGTTTGAATCCTGATGATATTGAGTGGTTGTTCCATCAGGCCAAATATGGTGACTCGGTGAGAGTGATCAATGAAACCGTTAAGATATCCTCTGAGCCAGACGGCAGCCAGATTATCGAGGTGCACTCGGCATTGTCAAAATCTGAGTCTGATGTAGAGCGGGAGAAGGTCGTTTCAATGAAGGCGGGAGTTGTGAAGTTTATCAGCCAGGACGGGATTGATAGCTTCAAGGCAAATGATGCGCTATTGACTCAAAATGGCCTGCCTGTGAACATCCGCTCAATGGATGATTCAGACAGTATCACCCAATCCTCGGGCATCGAGTCGGCGGCAAGTTCTGATTCTGCTACAAATGAGAATGACCCTTCGGCCAGCTTGTAGTGTTTGGTATCAACTTACGTGCAGAGAGCGTCCCTGGTGGGCGCTTTATAAATTGATTGAAGGTTTGAAGCTATGATGGTTGTCCTGAAATCATATGTTAGAAGAGAGTCTTAGGTTATACGTGACAAGTTTTAGTACTAAGAGATGCTTGATGCTGTTTGGAAGGTTTGAGCGACAGTGTTGAAAACGAGTATTGAAGTAGTGATTAAGTAGAGGGGGGGGAGATATCGGCAACACTGACGCATTGCCGATACAGACAAATTACTTCTTGTAAGAAGAAGCAACGTTGTCAAGACGATCATTTGCACGCTTAGCTTCTGCTTGTGCGTCCATTGCAGCTGCTTTTGCATCTTTAACGTCTGCAGAAAGAGCACCTTGCTCTGATTTCAGAGAGCTAACTTCAGATGATAGTTGGTCAACTTTGTTGCCAAGGTTAGCTACGCTTTCTTCAAGAGCAGTAGTGTTTGCACAGCCACCTAGAAGGGCAGTCATTGCTACACCAGCAATCATCAGTACTTTTTTGTTCATTGGGAAATCCCTTTATATTAGGTTGGATTGAAATGGAACAGCCGCAAAATACGCCTGCAACATGTTAATTATGTCATAGCTATTTTATTTTGCTATGAATTTTCACCCTTAGGTTTGAATACATTAGCGAATATCGGCTTAAATGCAAGTTCAATGACTGTTTTTTAAGCATTAGTCCGAAGTTTTATACAAATAACCCCGAGATTGTATTCAGAGGACCCTAATTGTTTGATTAAGGTTTTGTTTTATTTCTGCGACAGTTTCAACACGCTTTAACTGTAACTGAGCTTTAATCTCTGCCCCTTTAAAGCCCGCGTCTATGATGGGCTTTACTGCAACCTGGTTTGCAGCGTTAAAACACTGCTTGAAAAAGTCGGCTTGAGGATAGCTCCAATCTTCCTGTCCCAATCGCCCCTTGGCATCGGCTTCACAGGCGAGTGCAATCTGCTCGAGACGTTCGGGTTTACGCCACAAGTCGGCCTTATCGAATATCTTAACTAAGGTGTCGGGCCTTAGTTCCTCTATCTGGTGAATGTTTTGATGAAGGTCGCTGACGAGCAGGGCAAGATCTCTGTACTCATTCGGCACTCTTACCCTTGCACATAGCGCCTTAATGAGGGCTAAGCCTTTCTGGCCGTGACCGTGATGTTTAGGCAGGTGTTCCTTCGGGCTTAAAGCCTTGCCCAGATCGTGAACCAGCGCCGCAAATCGAACTGCATTATCACCACTAAGCTTCGCGGCCTGCTCTAACACCATAAGGGTATGTATACCGGTATCTATCTCGGGGTGCCATTTTTCTGGTTGAGGGACACCGAACAGGGCATGGATCTCCGGAAATAGGATGGCCAGCGCATCGCATTGGTTGAGTACATGGATAAATACCTGAGGGCTGTCGGTTGCCAGGGCCTTATCTAGCTCCAGAAAAACCCGTTCGGCAGTTAGGGCCTCGAGTTCACCGCTGTTGCTTATTTGAGTCATCAACGCAAGAGTTTCGTCTGCAATGGTGAATCCTTGCCGATGAAAACGCGCGGCAAAGCGCGCCACTCTGAGCACCCTTAATGGATCTTCGACGAAGGCATCGGAGACATGCTTCAACACTCGATTGTTAATATCATCGACGCCGCCATAGGGGTCGTATAGCTTACCCTCTTCATCTTGAGCGATGGCGTTGATAGTGAGGTCGCGCCGCAGCAGATCCTCCTCTAAGGTGACATCCGGGCTGGCATGGCAGCTAAAGCCCCCATAACCGGCGCCAGTTTTTCGCTCCGTACGGGCCAGAGCATACTCTTGCTGAGTTTTAGGATGCAGGAATACGGGAAAATCTTTGCCGACCTGACGATATCCCATCTCGAGCATCTGCTGTGGGGTTGCACCGACGACCATATGATCGCGATCTTTAACTGTGAGGTTAAGCAGGCTATCGCGAACAGCGCCGCCGACGAGGTAGAATTTCACTTATAATTCGCTTTTGTTGTACCGGTGAGATTAATGCAAGATTATCACGCATTGCCTATCGAGCCGCAACAAAACCCGATTAAGTCCCCTCATTTGTAAAATATGCGTCTATTGACCTCATTTATCCCCGCATTTTTTGACATGATGAGCCGTTAGCTTTAGTTTTAACTGATTTTTGACTCTTTAGTCGGTATAAGGATAGATAGCTGCATGTACAAGGCGTTTTTTGGATTAAGCGATAACCCTTTTTCTATCGCACCCAACCCTCATTATCTCTTCCTCAGTGACAGACACCGTGAGGCCTTAGCACACCTGACTTACGGGCTGGGTGAAACCGGTGGCTTCGTACTCTTGACCGGCGAAGTCGGTACCGGTAAAACCACCGTTTCCCGCTGCCTGTTGAATCAATTGCCGGAAAACACCGATACGGCGTTTATCCTAAATCCTTCTCTCACCGAACTTGAGCTTTTGGCCACCCTGTGCGATGAACTCTCTATCGAATATGAGAAGGATCCCAGCCTGAAGCAGTTGACGGATCTACTGAGCCAATTTCTGCTGGCCAACCACGAGAAAGGACGCAATACCGTCCTTATCATCGATGAAGCTCAGCATCTGCGCGCTGAAGTGCTTGAGCAGCTGCGTCTGCTGACAAATTTAGAAACAGATACCAAGAAATTACTTCAGGTTATCCTTATCGGTCAGCCTGAATTGCAACAACTGTTAAGGCGACAAGAGCTTCGTCAGCTGGCGCAAAGGATCACCGCCCGTTATCACCTTCTGCCTCTGACTCCCCAAGAGGTTGGTCTGTATGTACAGCACAGATTGCAAGTGGCCGGTCGTCATGAGCCCCTGTTCAACAGCCGCTCAATTAAAGCATTGCATAAATATAGTGGTGGTATTCCGAGACTGATTAACCTTCTGTGTGAGCGTGCATTGATGGCGGGTTATGCCCAGTCAAAAGTGCCTATCGATCATAAAATGGTAGCCTCCGCTTCGGCCGAAGTGTTAGGCGAAGATATTAAGCAGACCAACTACCTGCTTCCATTGGGAGTGGCTACCGCTATCGGCTTAACTTGCGTGCTGGGTTACTTGATATTGAATCAGGTGAGCGCTATTCCAGAGAAGCGAGTCGAGGAGCTGCAAGCGCCTGTTGCGGCTCAGCAGCAGGCAGGTCAGAAAACAAATTCAGCTAAGCAGAGTTCGAGTCAACGGGTGCTTAACGGTGCGATAGACAGTAGCCGAAGCATAGACACCGCCTATGCCAGTATCCTTGGTCTGTGGGGCAAGGTGCCCTATATCGGGCTGACGGCCTGTCAGTCGGCAGAGCAACAGGGCCTGTCCTGTTTTCAGCAACAGGGAAACTGGAACTCACTGATACGGTTAAATTTCCCCGCGGTTGTCTACCTTGTCGATGCTCAACAACAAGCCTTTTACGGCACTGTCGTATCCAGACAGGGAGAGCAGCTGTTACTGCAGCTCAATGAACAACAACTTTGGGTCGAGCGAGACTGGTTTACCCGCCACTTTAGTGGCACCTTCGAGATCCTCTGGCAGGCGCCTTCAGATCAACCCAGAGAGATTGGCCAGGGCGCTAACCCGGCTCAAATTCAGTGGTTAGAGAATAGCTTGGCCCATATCGATAACACGGTTCCCAGGCTGGTCAATCGCTTTGATAGCCAGTTAGAGGAGCAGCTGAAACGCTTTCAACGTGAACACGGCTTAAGAGCCGATGCGATCGCCGGCAGTCAAACTTTAGTGCAGCTTAACCTTTATCTGAGTGCTCAAGGCCCAAGGCTGGTAGAAGGTTCGATGGAAAGTAAGGGACAATACTGATGTCTATATTACTCGAAGCCGTCACACGGGCTAAACAACAGGAGTTGGAGTCCGATCTCGACCCTGTGTTAACGCCCAGGGCCCAGTACGATAATTTTGCTAAACCCAAAAATAACACACTGATGTTGTTTCTAATCGTTATCATATTGAGCCTGTTGGTCATCATTGTGTGGCTGACAACGAGTCACTTCTTATCGGGCAATACTTCCTCAGCTCAAGTCTCGAGCGAAGCCCGAACTCCACAAGCTCGCTCCTCTGCACCGTTAAGCAATGATGTTCAACTTAAGGCGTCTGCTGAGGTTGAGAAAAATAGATCTGCCTCGGGGGATAATGATATTAGATTAGCTGGAAAAGTTGCTCTGCCGTTAGCCATGGCGCTTCCTGCTAAGCCTGTCGTCATTCAGAATAATTCCCCTAAGGCTGCAGCCGTGCAACAAGAAACGGTACAACAAAGAAGAGTACAGCAGGCAAAGGTTAGCGATGTCGAGGTGGCTCAACGGAATCTTGAGAGCGAGCCTTCATCTGTGGCTGAAGAGCCGATAATATTAGGCGCGAATAGCAACCATAGAGGGCAAGAGAGGCTCAATGCGCTGAAGTATCAGGTGGATGCGGCTGCTTCTGAACTTGGTATGAATAAGGCTTCTGTTCAGTCAACTGACCCTGAGAAAAAGGAGCAGTACCAGAGTAAGAATAATCTGCTAGCGGCATTTGAAGCGGCGCTTAAAGAGGTTGAGATAGAAAAGTCTGTCGCGAGCTCGGTGACTGAAGCTAAGCTCGACCCTATTCCTACTCCCAAAGAGGATAACTTACCTAAATACGGTCAGTTACCGGCAGGGCTACAATTACAAGTGCCGGAATTTAATATTAACGCCCATGTGTATTCGAGTGACCCTGACAATCGTTGGCTTAATGTCGATGGCGCCGAGCTACAGCAAGGCGATATGATTGGAGGAAAGTTAGAGGTTGTTGAGATACGTCCCAGAGATGTAGTGCTAGCGATCGAGGGAACTCAGTTTAAAGTTCCCGCGATCTAGAAGCGATTACGAGGTTTGATATCTTAGTTTTAAGTTATCATGCCTCGACCCTCGACCCTCGACCCTCGACCCTCGACCCTCGACCCTCGACCCTCGACCCTCGACCCTCGACCCTCGACCCTCGACCCTCGACCCTCGACCCTCAACCCTCTATCCTCTATCCATAGAAGTGATATGCCAGTAGCAGGGTTAGGGCATAACCTAAGCTATAGCACAGCAACAGCGCTGGAACGTACTTAAGGTAGCTGACAAACGTCAACTCCTTTACCTTACTCATGGCAATAATCCCCGCCGCCGAACCTATCACCAGTAGAGAGCCGCCGACGCCAACCGAATAGGTCAATCCCAGCCACTCAGGAGTGTTGAGTATCGGCTCTGCTTTTAATAGCGCAGCGGTCAGAGGCACGTTGTCCAGTAGCGCCGAGCCAATACCGGTAACAAAGTTTGAAATATTTGGATCGAATTGGGCATAGACCTGAGTCAGTAGGTCTAAGGTTCCAATCTCTTTCAGCATACCGACCAACAGGAGTATCCCAAGGAAGAAGAGCAGTGTGTCGTACTCGACCTGACGTATGTATTCGAGGATCTGTAACTCCTCCTTGTTGCTTCGGGAGCTGTGCCCAACAAGGAACATCACAGAGAGTCCGGTCAAAAATGTCAGTACCGGTGGAACGCTAAAGAGTACGTTCAATGCCATGGTCGCAACAATGGTTGAGAAAAATATGGCTGCAATCACCACATCGACCCTCTGATATTCCCTCTTTATCGGTGTCGTGCTGACATGTCCTTCGGCCTTCAAAGAAAATAGCACGGCCAATAACATCACACTGACGGCTGCCGGGATAAATAACAGCAGGAGCTCAGACATCTGAACATGCCCGCCGAGGAAGATCATCAAGGTGGTGACATCTCCGGTAATTAATGCCACTCCGCCGGAGTTAACTGCAAAGATGATAAGTACTGCCATACGACGGCGCATCTGGCTATCGAGTTTGAAGGTGGTCAGCAGACCCAGTGATACCAGAGTTGCAGTGACGTTGTCACAGATGGCTGATAGGACCAGGGAAAAGAGGGCGACCTGCAGCATCAATATTCTTACCGATACTGTCTGGGGGAATAACTTCTGCACCAAGATTTGAATCATGCCTTTAGCATTGAGATAAGCAACAAAAGTCATTGTCGACATCAGAAACAACCAGAGTGTCGCTATCTCCAATAGGTTTTCATTGAGTTCTGCTTCAACTATTTTCTCATGTGCCGGAGAGCCAGCGCTCATAAACAGGACTACCCAAGAGACACAGCCAAAAAATAGTGTGGTCTTGGCTTTATTCAGGTGGGTGACTTCCTCAAATATGATACTTAACAGGGCTAAAACGGAGAGTGATATCAGGAATAGGTAGAGCATAGGTCAGTTCCTACAGCAGGTTTACTGCTTGTTCTTGTTGAACAAACAACGTCAAAAATTAAGGTTCAGTTAAGCTTAGGGGTGTAGCGGGGCGGATTAAGCCATACAGATGTTAAGAAAACAAGTGTTAACTCGATCTGTTTTTTGGTGTTTTTGTGCACTTGCTCACTATCGGTTGCCGCCGGATAGAGCGATGAGGTTGATTTAACGCTAAGAATTTTGATTTTTTGGAGAATGATTAAATTCAGTTCATCTTGAATGCATAAGGCTATAGATCTAACAAAAATGGGGAAAAGTGAAAATTATTTTTCAGCTAACCCTTTAAGCAATCACTTCTAAAAACACAGTAGATCTAGAGAGTTACTTTTGCCTGTTTACTAAGCAGTTTTGCTAACTGAGTAAAAGGGGGCGCTTGACAATAAAATGACCTTGTCAAAATCTTGACTGCTTGATGAATGCACAGTATTTTGTGTTCGAAAACATGGAGTGATACTGGATATCGTATTGCTGAGAACTATTATCGCATCGAAGGATAGAGGCGCTAGGAGATGTCTAAGATTTAGGCGAATGAAAAGAGTAGTACGATGAAGTTTTTAGTTAGATCTATTTTTTTATTAGGGTCTCTAGCTTGGTTGATTATCTCAGTTGAGCAGTTGCTAAGCTTAGGTGTATTGCAAAACCCTGACATTGCTATGGACAATAAAACCTTATTAATTCAAGGGTTAATTGCAATAATTATACTGCGTTCAACTTTAGGCGCTAATAAGCGCAATAGCTTTTGATACTTTCTTATACTGATTAGTATTATTCTTTGCTTTTAGTTCATCGAATTGATGTATAAAAAAGGACGCCATTGGCGTCCTTCTAGTTATTAATTTCTGTCAGTAGAATGACAACAATTAACTAGTCTTCAGTTATTTAGCCATCTTAGCAAACACACGATCGGCTGCCGCTAATGTTTCTTCAAGCTCTTTCTCACCATGAGCGAGGGACAAGAAACCAGCTTCATAGGCACTAGGTGCAAGGTATACACCCTCATCTAACATGCCGTGATAGAACTCTGGGAACTTGTCTGCATCACATTTAGTGACTTGCTCAAACGTCGTAACCTTCTCCTCTTCGGTGAAGAAGAGTCCGAACATGCCGCCAACATAGTTGATTGACATCGGAATGCCGTGTTTATTTGCCGCAGCCTTGAAGCCTTCGGCGATACGTTTAGTCTTAGCCGCTAACTCTTCGTAGACGCCATCTTCACAAAGCGCGTCCATCTGAGCAAGACCTGCCGACATCGCGATTGGGTTACCCGATAGTGTACCTGCCTGATATACCGGACCTGTTGGTGCGATAAACTGCATCACATCTTTACGACCGCCGAATGCACCTACCGGCATACCGCCACCGATAACTTTACCCAGGGTAGTAAGGTCAGGAGTTACACCGTAGTGGCCTTGAGCGCCGCTCTTAGATACGCGGAAACCAGTCATTACCTCATCGATAATCATCAACGCGCCGTACTGATCACAGATAGCACGCAGGCCCTGTAAGAAACCTTCTACCGGTGGAATGCAGTTCATGTTGCCAGCAACGGGCTCGATGATGATACAAGAGATCTCTTCAGGGTACTGTTCGAACAGCTCCTTAACAGATTCGAGGTCGTTATAAGTAGCTGTTAGCGTGTGCTTAGCAAAATCTTCCGGAATACCCGGAGAGCTTGGCTGGCCTAAGGTTAATGCACCAGAACCGGCTTTAACCAGTAGACAGTCAGCGTGACCGTGGTAGCAGCCTTCAAATTTCAGGATTTTGTCACGGCTAGTGAAGCCACGTGCCAGACGAATCGCACTCATGGTCGCTTCAGTACCTGAGCTCACCATACGAACCTGTTCCATTGAAGGTACCATCTCGATGACTTTTTCAGCCATGGTGACTTCAAGTTCAGTCGGTGCGCCAAATGAAAGGCCATTTTCTACCGCAGCCAATACAGCTTCACGAATTTTTGGGTGGTTATGACCTAAGATCATAGGGCCCCAAGAGCCAACATAATCGATATAGGCTTTACCGTCGGCATCATAGATATACGCGCCATCGGCTTTTTCGATAAAACGTGGTGAGCCACCAACGCCGTTGAATGCACGTACTGGTGAGTTAACACCACCTGGGATGGTTTTCTTAGCCTGTTCAAATAGTTCGTCAGAACGAGTCATTATCAATCCTTAAAGTCAGTCGCCAAATTAAAAGTCGGCTTTTCGTGAATACCAATTAACCGGACACTCATATTGTTCGAGTTGCGCGTTAACGCCGAGTGTCAGAGCAAACAGTGCCATGCGGATTAGGAGTCCGTTATCTGCTTGTCTAAAGATGGCCAAATCAGGGTGACTGTTAAGGTCATTGTCCAGTTCATTGGCCTGTCTGCGCGGATCTCTAGGCAGCGGATGCATTATTACAGTGTTTGACTTGCAATGCTGTGTGTAAATATTGCGGTTCAGACGGAACTTACCGCGATACTCATTCGCTTCTTCTTGTGAAGGAAAACGCTCTTCTTGAATGCGAGTCAGGTAGAGTATATCAGCCTGATCTAAATTGCCTTCAAGTTGGTCTGTTATTGTGATCTTATGCCCAGCATTTTCAATGTCACCGATCACATAGTCAGGCATTGATAACTCTTTGGGTGAAACCAGAGTAAAACTTACGTCTTTATACATACATAGCTGACTAGAGAGTGAGTGAACCTTACGACCAAATTTCAGTTCTCCCACCATGGTGCTATGCATTCCACTGATGTCTTGGCCGCGTAAAGCGAGCTCTTTTTGAATGGTAAACAGATCGAGTAGGGCTTGGGTCGGATGTTAATTAGAGCCATCACCCCATCGATAACCGGCACTCGTCTACCTTCTTAGAGTTCTCTGAGCGAGAATGCTTCAGGGTGACGATAATGGCAAGTTGGAACCTGTCATAGTGCCCTAAAGTTACATATGTGGCCGAGGCGACACTATACCTGAATGGCTATTACAGTGGAATAAGTGGCTGAGTTATTTCTGCTCAGTTTTTGAGTTTAATTCAGCCTTTACTATAGAGCTTTCATTCGACTATGAGAGAAGTGCTGTTATAAGTGTGGTTCTCAAATGTAGGGCGACATGCTGGTGAGTGATGACTTATCGGCTCAAGGGCGAGGGCACAACTATGTTCATTAAGTTTGATGTCTTTGGTAAACGTATGTCAGTGCTACGCCAAGATGAGCAGTGGCTGCTGTTTGCCGATTCGGGCATGGGGATGCGAACCCGAGTGTACGATGTGGTGCTCCCTCCTAATATGAAACAAGATGAGTTAGTTATCTATTTAGATGATATCTTTCATGAACATTCCAGTAAAAATCATCCTCATGTGAGTCTCATCAGTTAAACTGTATCTGAAGTCTTTGGTTTAAGATCAGGCTGATAACTTTGTCTTTAACTCAGGTTCAGCTTTGGTTTTATTAGTACCGTAGATGTTCAATAGCTCGGTGGTACAGATTAAGTAAGAGTTTGAACCATTTCGGCACTACTGCTTTCAGTCGGCATTGGCTCGACTTTAAGTTCTAAGCTAGGGCTACAAGGAAAGGAGTTTTTTGTGCAATTTTTCTATATCTTAATACCTTTGGCTCTGGTGCTGATTATCCACCTGGAGCGGAAATACGTTAAAGAGCATGATGAGAAATACTCAGGGCTGAATTTTGTGACTATGTCACTCTTTGTTTCCGGGATCACCTGGTTCGCATCTGTCGTCGCCTTGGTATTACTGGCGCAAACTTTTGTCGATCCGCCCAATAGCATCATAGGCCATCTGGCGTTCGCAGCTTTCTTTGTGCTATGTGTCATCATTGCGCTACAAAACCGAACCTACCGCCTCTATTTTGACGAGGACCAAATCGTTCGCACACGCTTCATAGGGGCACCTATGGTATCGATACTCGCCGATCTGAAACGGGTCGAGCTAAAGTCATATTCAGACTCAACCTCCGAGACCTACATTCTGACCTTCACTGCTGGTAAGCCGGTTAAGATCCCGATAGGCATGATGGAGGGGGATCAACTCGCAAAATTGAAATCACTGCTTGGACGGTACATCAGATAGCCGTGTTTAGCTTAATGCTTCGCTGTTCATCCTGTTAAGCAGTTTCTAACTGCTTCATATCATCTTGCCTGAGTTTATAGTAACTCTTCCTGTGTGAGTTAAGCCTGATAGTCATCAGCCTGAATTTTAGTAGCAGAGGCTTGCGCTACACCTATTAGGAGCAAATCTTCAATTAAGAACCCGGTTGGATCTGTGGTGGTAGATCTGTAAGCTGATTTGGAGTCGCTGCGTGGTCTGTATATCAGTTAGTACAGCCTAATATCTTTCTTACCCGCTTCTCCTGATGAGCTCCCCAACAGATTAAGAGACGCCACCCTTAGTTTGCCGTACACCTTAGTGTACAAGCGTAACTTCACACCAACCTTCTTCAGCATTAGGCTCCTGTTCTATCGCTGCTTCTATATCCAACTGATTTACCAAAGTGATTATACTCTCGGTGTTTAAACTGATGTTTTTTAAAATGACTATTAAAAAACATATTGCATTTAAAATTATTAATTTACATTGTTAAATATTAGAGTTCAGTTAATAACGATTCTATTGGTATATCTGTAGTGATTTTTTGGAATCGTCATTGATATAGGGAGGTGGGGAGGTATCTATTTATTGGTGGCAATTAATTTCCGTTGGGCTTGTCTGTTGATGTTACTTTGTGCCAGTAATTTGTCTTGGCCATTTTAATTGGTTGGCAAGCGATTTATTTTTGACTTTTTAACGCTTTAATAAATGTATCATTGTGTATCGCCGGTTGCATTTATGTTGTGATTATGTTTATTTTGGCTTTTGTTTACTTACTTAATCTTTCGCAAATATAAATTAGAGGCAAGAAGATTTTTATTATTAATTGGTTTCGATCTTTTTTTTGCTACGATAGTGTGATGCAGCTCTCATGTATTTTGTTGATACATGTGTTACGTAAGTATTCGTTGAAAGTTGGCATCGTTCTGGCATTGTTTTAAGGCATGGTTAAAGTTTGTTTTAGTAAGTTAAGTTTTAATGACAACTTATTAGTTTAAATATTGAACAAGTAGGTTTTGTGGATTTTGGGGGCGGAGCAATGGCAATAATGAGCCAGATGAATAAGCGAAGAGTATTCAATCAGATCGATTCGCATTGGTTACGTTTCGTATTTTTTATGCTGGTTTGCTTCTGTTCTCCTAACTGCCTTGCTAATGATGGCGAGCCTCAAGCTGTTGATGTTAAGAGGTTTGAGGAGTTAACCCTTAAGCTGGATAAGCACTTGCGAGAGTGGGAAGAGTTAAGGCCTGCCATTAAGCGATTGGTGAGTGATGAGGCAGATCTGGAGTTTTTGATCACAGAATTAAGCAAGATGTCAAAACTTAAGGCTAATCCAACACCAGAACAATTGAATAATGAAGCGGATATAGCGTTGGTTAATAAAGAACCAATTAAGGGCCCGTATAAGTCATCTGAAAGAAAGGCTATTACAGAAAGTAAGCCTGTTAAGCCTAGTACTATAAAGGTAGCTAGTAAAAATGAGCCACCTAAGAGTATAAAGCAGTATTTAGCTGTTACTAATATTAAACAATTTTCAGAATATAAAAAGACAGCGGTTGAGCAGGGTGAGTTATTTTCTATCCACCTGGCGTCCTTTGTTAGAGTGAAAAATGTACAACTTGGCTGGTTAATTTATCAGGCTAGGTATTCAGAGATGTTAAAAGGAAAATTCCCGCTGACTATGGATATCGTTAAGGATGGAACTCGGTATCACCGATTATTAGCTGGAATGTTTAAGTCAAAACAACAGGCTAAAGATATCTGCAATGCATTAAAAGAAGTTAAACAATACTGTCGAGTTATTAAATATAAGGGAGAGGGAATATAAAAAAGTAATTAATAAGCGAAATAAACATTAAAGTTGTGTATTATCGTGTCGATAACAAAGCAAGTCTCATTAGAGATGGAATTTAACGTAAAGCCAAATTGTCGACAGAAACTAAATTTCATATACGGAATAAAAATTATGACTAACGTAAAAACATTATCTAAAGTTATTGCTATTGCTTTGTTAGCGGCTGGTGCAACTCAAGCTACTGCGAAAGAAACCGTAAACTCTACGGCAACAGTTAAAGTACAGAATGCCTTCGACTTAGCTGAAAATACAGGGTTGGATTTTGGTACCCTACGAGTAACCGCGGATACCGGAACGGCAAAAGCTACAGCAGTAGCAGCGACTGTGACAGTCAAATCAGATGGCTCGGGAACTACTGCGGCAAATCCTTCAGGAAGTGTTCTTGCTTCTGCACAGGTCATTGCTGAAGGTTCACCAGCTACTTATACCGTTACTAAAGTAGCGCCATTCTCTAAGATGGTTATCACTTTCCCAGCAGATGATTCAGTTATTCTTTCAGCTGCTTCAGCGCCGAACGAAACATCAAAATTCACTTTGAGTGGGTTTGAAGCCTATGTCACCTCGGGTGCCAATGCGAATACCGCCTACGATACAGGTACGTCAAACCTGGCTGCAGACGTCGATGGAACGGTTACCTTTGCGGTAGGCGCAACCTTGAATACCGACAAGCGTGGTACTGAAGGTGCTATTACACAGTATATCGATGGCGATTACACAGGCAAATACGACATTATTGTTGCCTACTAGGTAATATCTGTGCTGCGTATGTAGAGGGCATATCTGTACGATATCGCCTTCTGCGTATCTTAAGGGAGTTCAATGCGTTTCAAACGAGTTAGCATAATTAAGCTGATACTGGGAAGTTGTTTACTCGTTTCTCCGGCTCGAGCTGCTGTAGAGCTTGAACAGGCACTCGATTTTGGCACGTTAGTGATGATAGACAATCATTCAGTGGGCACGATCAGTATGTCGATGGATGGTGATGTTAATTTTAGTCGGCATTTTCGTGTGTTAACGCAAGGACATGCAGCTGAATTAACGCTGAGTCAGTACCCTAGCTATAAGATGTTATCTATTGGTGCTGCGGTTATGCAGGCACAGACTCAGATTGCTTCAGGTATAGGAAGTGAGCAGTTCACTTTGGTTAGTGTTGAGACCGATGGGTCGGTTGTTACCGATAGCGCCGGTATGGCGAGGGTATTCGTCGGTGGCACATTACAGTCGTCCGGAGATCCCAGTGGTCATTATATTGATACCGAGTATCAGGCGCGCTTGCTATTGACCATAGATTATTGACCATGACGGTAGTGTCATTGTGATGGCATTAACCACATTCAACCCTTTTAGTGTTGGCCTTACGAAGTACCCGCCAATATTGTTTATTTATTTCCATGGCAGCGATAGCGCCAATTTATGAGGAAAAGATGAAGAGCCTGTTATTTCGTGCAATAAAGTTTTCACTAATATTGGTGTGTTGTCATTCTGGCTATTTGCAGGCAAGCCTGCTTATTTCGCCTACCCGTGTGACCCTCAACGACCGCGAGCGTTCTACCTCTTTAATATTGATTAATACCAGTCAAGAGACACGTACCTATAGGTTGAGTTGGCAGGAAAAGTCGACACTAGAAAATGGTGGTTACCATAATTTAAGCGACGAAGAAGCTAAGTCTTTTCCGACTGCTAGTGGCATGATTCGTCTAAGTCCTAAGCAGGTGACGCTCAACCCCGATGAGCGCCAAACAATTAGAATTGCAGTTCGTCGCCCAAAGGGCCTGGCAGATGGAGAGTATCGCTCTCATTTATTACTGCAAGCTTTGCCACCCAAAATACCAGAGTCTGATAATGTAAGTGGAATTAGTATCAAGCTCAATGTGGTCATGAGTTACTCTCTTCCCGTAATAGTGCGTCAGGGCGAGATTGAGGCGAGCGTGACACTAAATAGTTTGACGCTGGCAAAACAGAAAAAATTCCCCCGAGCTACCATTACGGCTCTGCTTAACCATGCTGGCCGTAATTCCGTGACCGGTAATATGGTCGCCTACTGGAAGCCGTCTCAAGGTGCCCCGGAACAAGTGGTTGCAAGAGTCAATGGTTATACCATTTACCCAGAGCTTACACAGCACAAGATAAAGCTTACTTGGCCAGATTATACCCCAAGCCAGGGGAGTTTACGTTTGGCGTTTGAGGGCGTTAAAGAGTTCAATGGTATGCTGTTGGCTGAGACATCGTTGCCAGTCACAATGGATACGATAAGTACTGTTCCATAATGACCTATTTTTTGAGTTAGATTTTGATGCGAACAGGCACTTTGCTTTTACGTTTTAATGTCTTGGCCTTGCCTTGGGTCAAGACGTTGCGTGCTCATGTCATTCGAGCAAGGGCCAGAGCGTTGATTGCCATTTCAGCGTTCAGTGTTGTGAAATGTAAGTCTTTGGCTTTTGTCATCTTGTTATTGATGACAACAGTAGCCCCTGGTTTGCTGCAGGCAGCCGTAGCTAGTTCTGCTTCAAGTAAACTGAACAACCCTAAGGTTCAGTCACTGCTAAAACGTATCAGTTTGCAATATCAGCGTAGCGATGAGGTCACTCTATCCGAGGTCACAGCTCCCTCTAAGTCGGTGGGGCGTATACCCGTTGGTGAAGAACTATTGTTGGCTTTATCTGTGGATAAGATTGCACTGTCAGAAGTATTTGCCTTTAAGAGTACTAAAGATGCTCAACTTGGGATTATGGGGTTGTTCGAGTTACTCGATTTTTCTATCGAGGTAGACCTTGAACAGCGCAGGGCTGAGGGGTGGTATATCGATGAAGAGCAACATTTCCTGCTTACCTGGCCTGAAGACCCGAGAGTTGAATCTGCACAGGTGACAATCAATGGTCAATCCAGTGTGGTCAGTGGCCAAAATTTACGACTTGAGAGTGATGACTTGTATGTGGACGCCGATATTATCTCAGATTGGTTTGATATTGGGATGTCGTTCGATTTTGTTGATCTTACCTTAAGGTTGAATCCTGCAACACCTCTCCCAGTACAACAGCGTTGGGCAAGAAAAAATAAAAAGAGCACCACAAGTTCAGCTTACAGCAATGTTGCTGTACTCCCCTGGCGCGAGCCGGCCTATCAGGCGTACTCCCACCCCTTGGTTGATGTTCAACTCTATGGAAGTGAGTCTAATAATGGCCAGATCGGCGGGTATTCTGTTCTGGGTAGCCAGGATCTGGCTTACGTGAATGCCGAGTACTATGTCGGTGGAAACAATAAAGATACGGTATCAGATCTTCGTTTAAAATTGACTAAGGAATCAACTGCTGCAGATTTATTGGGGCCATTGCATGCAACGCAATACCAATTAGGCGATATAACACCTGTGAACGCGGGCATTGGTAATACCATAGGGTTAAGCCGTGGGGGGCGTGTTTCAAATTATGATCTAGGTCGTGTAGTCGATCACAATAAAATTAATCTCAATGGCGATATTCAGCCCGGGTGGGATATTGAGTTGTACCGCAATGGGCTATTTATAGATAGTCAGCTCAGCTTGCAGAGTGGTCGCTATGAATTTAACGACATCGAGTTGTTATTTGGTGATAACCAGTTTGAGATGATTTTTTATGGCCCCCAGGGGCAAGTGGAAACCAAGACTAAACAGGTCTTTGTGGATCGCAATGCCTTGTCGTCCAGTGAAAGTAACTATGGTGTGTCCGTCACCGAAGTGGGGAAAAGTCTATTTGGTATCTCTGGACGCGGCCCGGTCGAAAAACAAGGCTGGTTGGTATCCGGGTTATACCAACAGGGAATTACTGATTGGCTTTCTTTTAACCTGGGCCATGCCAGTATGTTCGCTAAAGATGGCGATGATAAGCAGAGTTACTCATTCGGTAGTAATATTAGTCTGTTTGATAACTTGCTATTGCAAGCCAGTTATGAGGTTGAACCTGATGCCATTCAGGCAGGCTTATTTTCGGCACGTACTCGCCTTGGAGATCATGCTCTTACTTTACGTTATAACTGGCAACAAACAAATCTATCCGATAATACTTTACCCGCTTCAGAAACTAATCAATATGATTTGAGTTTGTCTGGGCGATTATTTACTGGCTCGGTTTTGCCTCTTAGTTACCAAACTAATTGGAACCACCTGCAGACTAATGCTGGCATGCGTAGGGATTCAGTGACGCAGCAACTGTCGTTTAACTCCTATGGAATGCTGGTTAATAATGACTTGTCTTGGTATAAGAATTCTAATCAATTTGATTTAAATGAGATTCTTGCTGGGAGCTTACGCTTGCAAAGAAGTTTTGGACGCTTATTTACCCGTTTCAGTGCCGATTACCAACTGAGTCCAGAAAGTGAGTTTACTAAGTTAAGTTCTGAACTGTATGTCCCGATAACAGCGCAGTTACAATCTGAATTGAGCTTCGACTATTCTCCCCAAACCGATAAATATTCAACCGAACTTGGACTTATTTGGCAAGAAGAAAAGTATAGTCTTAATAGCAATATTAACTATGACAGTGATGGTGATTGGGCGGTGGGTATTAATGGCCGATTCAGCTTTGGCTATGAGCCGATGACAAATAAATTTATTGTCAGTCGCCGCTCCTTGGCAAGTCAGGGGGCCATGATGGTGCGGGTATTCGAGGATGAGAACTTCAATGGTGTGTTTGATGTAGGTGAACCGATAGTCGAAGGTGCTAAGGTTAAGGGGTTGCAGAGTCATCGGCATGCAGTGAGTGATGAAAATGGTGTGGCCATGCTCCAAGGGATGCCGAATAACCTTACTACAGATATTGTTCTCGATCGAAATAGTTTCGATGATCCCTTCTTGCTGCCGGCAATTCCGGGGATTTCTATTACCCCGCGTAGAGGAACCGTTGGGATGATGGATTTCCCTGTCGTGACGGCCAGTGAGTTGGAAGGGACTGTGTATGTTAAGAATTCTACGGGTACCGAGAAGCCTGCCGCCTACGTAACAGTCAACCTTGTTGATGATAATGACAAACTTGTTGCCACGGCAGAAACTGAATTTGATGGTTACTATCTGTTTACCGATCTCTTGCCAGGCCACTATCGTGCCTCCATCGATTCCAGTTATATCACCCGTAAGAAACTACATGGGAGTGATGAGCTTGAGCTGAGCTTTAAGGGGAGCGGTGATATTATCAATGGCGCCGATTTTACCCTAGAGCAGGTACAGTTTGCCAAAGGCTATGTGGTAAACCTTGGTGATTTTCATTCGTTAGATATCCTGAAAACCTACTGGGGGATTGTGCGCCGAAACCCTGATAACGTGCTTACATATAAGGCTTTTTATGTTTTTAATGAGTCGATTGAAAAATATATGTTAAATGTGGCATTTTATAAAGAGGCTGTTCAAGCTCAAAATAGTTGCCAGAGTCTAGCCGCTGCCGGACTTTATTGTAGTGTTGAGCCCTTCGAGTTTGAGCTCTAGGAGTGACAGGCTATTTTCAGTGACAGCGCATTAATGCCAGCCATATCACTATAATAGGCGGGCAATTTCATTTATGATGTCAACTGCTTATATCCTGTTTTTCACAGGAACTTTTTGAGCGACGTTAGTGCCCGATTGTGCTTCCGGGGAGGATAACGATGATGTTGTTAAACATGATGATTTTAGGTGATTCTATTTAACATGAATATTGCTAGTAAAAATTTCATACTGCTTGCTGGATTGTTTATCACTTTAATGGGGTGTGCAAGTTCTGGTGAGCCAGTCGATGGCGCCCGGAAGTTAGACACTCAGGGGCAGCAAATAGCAAATAGAGTCAATAACCTCGAGAAAGAGATGGCCGAATGGCAGCAGATGAAGCCTAGTGTGGCTCGTTTGGTGGTGATAGAAAGCGACTTGAAAGAGTTGATCGTTCAACTGGGCGCCATAGTTGAAGAGCCTGAATTGGCCACAGAATCCGCTTCTGAATCAATGCCCACATCTGCGCCAGAATCAACGCTTGTGTCTGAACCTGAGATAAAGACTGCATTAGCGCCAGAGATTGAGATGGCACCAACCGTTGAAACGCCTGTTTCCCCCGCAGTTCAAGACATGCCGGTACTTGAACAGGTGCAGGCGCCAGTGGTAAGTCAGCCAGTCTTGAAGCAGCCTAAAGTGCAACAGACCGCATCGGCATACCCTTCTGGGCCTGAACAACCCATTGAGGTGAGTCACGCTTCCACGAATGGTTTTCTTGCCAGTGACCATAGTGGTGGAAAGTATGCGCTTCAACTGTCTTCGGTGACTAATCCATGGGTGATTGAGCCGTTCTGGCTTAAGTTACAAAAAAAGTATGCTTCAGCGCTAAAAGGAGTAACTCCCACCTATGAACGGGCTAGTGTAAAAGGGGAAACTTATTTTCGAATTAAAGTGGGTCAGTTCAGTAAGCGCACGCAGGCTAAGCAGGCGTGTGCTCAGCTTAAAGAAATTGGTGGATCTTGCGTGGTTACACTCAATAATGGCGTGATCTATCAGGAACTCGATATAAGGGATCTTTAGTTTACTCACCAAATTGCGCCCTGATCGTCTCTTTACGATTTATTGCAATTTTACTATTTGAGTCACTTACCTCGAAGTGACTCTACTGGCCATGGGATGGCGTTTTCTCGGGAACGAGACCCGAGAAATTCGGTTTAATTATATCTATTCTGAAAAAGCCCAATCTTTAGCGGATTTACCCCTTGAAGTGCCCGCCATGACTCATGTATAAACGGTACCTTCAGACCTTCTTATCGCAATTAAAAAGTAGAACTAATCAATGACGGTAATGTATCCAGATCTCACCGAAAACACACGCATCGAAACCGACCTATTGGGGAGTAAATCTATCCCCGGTGACGCTTATTATGGGATCCATACCTTGAGGGCGATGGAGAACTTCGAGATCAGCAATGAGAAGATTGGTGATTGTGTCGAGTTTGTCCGTGGCATGGTCAAAACTAAAAAGGCGGCCGCTATGGCCAATGGCGACCTAGGCACGCTTTCTCAGGATATTGCCACTGCCATTGCTCGAGCCTGCGACACCTTGTTAGCCAGTGATCGCTTTTACGATCAGTTTCCTATCGATGCTTTTCAGGGCGGCGCCGGGACATCGGTGAATATGAACACCAACGAAGTGATTGCTAACATCGCATTGGAGCAGATGGGGCATGCAAAGGGCGATTATCAATATATGAACCCTAACGATCATGTGAACAAGAGTCAGAGCACAAACGATGCTTATCCTACTGGATTTCGGGTTGCACTATTTGAACGAACGAATGCTTTGCTATCCGCACTAACGCTACTAATTGATGTTTTTTTGGCTAAGTCTGAAGCGTTTTCTGATGTACTTAAGATGGGCCGTACCCAGTTGCAAGACGCGGTTCCTATGACTCTGGGCCAAGAATTTCGAGCTTTTGGTATCACCTTAAGAGAAGAGATTAAAAGCATTAAGCGTTGTCAGGAGTTACTGCTAGAGATCAACTTAGGCGCCACGGCTATCGGCACCGGTTTGAATGCCCCCGCCGGATATTCAGCGTTGGCCATTGCAACGTTGGCCAAGATCACCGGTCATCCATTCGTTCCTGCCGAAGACTTAGTTGAAGCGACCTCAGATTGTGGTGCCTATGTGATGTTGTCCAGTGCGTTGAAGCGTTTCGCGGTTAAGTTATCTAAGATCTGTAACGACCTGCGACTGCTATCCTCCGGCCCACGTACCGGCCTAAATGAGATTAACTTGCCGGAGATGCAGGCTGGTTCATCTATCATGCCAGCTAAAGTGAATCCGGTTATTCCAGAAGTGGTGAATCAGGTGGCCTTCAAGGTATGCGGTAACGACCTTACCATCACTATGGCGGCCGAAGCAGGGCAACTGCAGCTTAACGTGATGGAGCCTGTGATAGGCCAATGCCTGTTCGAGTCTTTGTCACTGCTCGAAAATGCGTGTGTGACGCTTAAAGATAAGTGTATTGAAGGGATCACCGCAAACCGCCAGGTGTGTCAGGATTTTGTGCTTAACTCTATCGGTATAATCACCTATCTGAATCCATTTATTGGGCATCATGAGGGCGATATCATTGGTAAAATCTGCGCCGAAACGGGCAAGAGTGTTCGCGAGGTGGTATTAGAACGTGGCTTATTGTCACCGGAGCAACTCGATGAGATATTCTCTATAGAAAACCTGATGAACCCTAAGTATAAGGCGCAGCGCTTTGCACAGGTTACATCCGCTTAACTCAGGTTTATCGCTTCGAAGTTAGAAAGTAGTTCACGTCGCGGGTAATGTCCCGCGACGCTTAGGCCGAACTGACTGCTTAGTCTGCTTGGCCCTTCAGCTTCGCTCATCGAATGAGAAGGATAGAGCCAGAACTACATCGCATTTGATATTGCTGTTTTGACCCTATCCGCATGTTCGACGACGAGTCGGTTGACGGTATCGACATTGCCGCCTTCGTTGACGTCTGAGTTCATATTAAAAGTCACGATACTGTCGACCAGCTCGACCTGGGCAGCCTTAAGTGGATGAAGTGCTGACTCCAAATAATCGTCCAGAGGCATAAAATTAAAATCCCCTTCGCTATAGGACTCTGCCGTTGCGCCTGCTGTGATAGAGAGTATCACTTTCTTGTTTTTTAACTTATCTCCCTCGGGACCGAAGGCGAAGTTATAGGTGAATACATCGTCGAACCACTTCTTCATTATGGCCGGATAGGTCGACCAGTAGAGCGGGAATTGAAAAATTATCAGGTCGGCGTCGATTAGCGCGGCCTGCTCGGCTGGAATATCAATCTTGTAATCGGGATATAAGTCATCGAGACAACGTACATGAGTGTTATTAAATGCGCCGAGTATATTGATGATTTTTGCATTTGCCATCGACTCATTAAGATTGGGGTGACCTGAAATTACGACTACTTTACTCATGTACTTCCTCTGTATTGAACGGTTGCGGGCTTAGCTGGAATGATAACCGAAAATGTCAGATTTATGAGCTGAGGATATTGCGTTCGCTCACACTCTCAGAAATGAGTGATGTTCGGGATAGTAAAAAGGGCCTGTGTTATCCAGCCCTTCCGCACTATTTGATTAGTCTTCGTAGGTAATACGCAGGCCGTAGAATCGGGTTTCATTTCCGAACCATGTTGTACTGCAGTTCAGATATCCAGTTTGCAAACGGCCGGTACCCGCATGTTGTACTTCCGGGTTTTCAAGTGTGAGGTGTTTGTAATCTCCCGACAACATGCTCGTTCTTGTTGGTATTAATTCAAAACGATTGTTGCCTCCTGGCTCGTATTCAAGCCAAAGTTCACAATGTGGCACGTGGGACGGAATGTCTGGATGGTCAACGGGCTTGTCTCTGACTGCGATAGCAGAATCAGCATCGAAATCGACTTGAACCTTGGTGATCGCTTTATCACTCCGCAGATCAAGCAAGCAAGTGAAAGATGCGCCCTTGTACAGGTCATCTTTGACTGTGATCATATTGCGTAATTTGTCGGCTTCGACAATTGTACTGCGGTTCGCTTGTGTTATGCAATTACCTAAACTGTGTGTCCAGGTTTCTGCAAAACTTGCAGGGGTAAAACAGATACTAAGAAATAATGCAATTCCGAATGGGATGATGTTTTTCACTATAGTCTTCCTTTACGATTGGTAATAGGGCTCACTTTCATTGAAGCCCGTAATATAAGTCTCAGCAACATGTGGTGTTTAAACTATTTGATTATCACCAACGCTTCTGAGATTAAGTGATTGTTGTACTGTGTTTTTTGTGGGGAAACAAGCCCTGATGACCTTGAAAATAGGAAGCGACTCTGTTTATATTAAATGTGTGATCAATTGCTGCTTTCGTTTAGACGAACGTAAGATCAGCCTAATAAACCTAAAGATACTTAAAGTTTATTATCTGACAAGTTAATTCAAACCTGCCCCTCTCGTATCTCCTGCTGCAGAGAGGCCCAGCTGATCACTCCGACTATATTCTCGCTGTTGTCTTGATAGATATATACTTCACCGCGCCTCTCCCGGCAGAGGATGCCGTAGACTTCATTCAGTGTCGCCGTATCGGGGAGTCCCTCTATGGGGTGTCGGGTTAGGGCACTGTCACTGTCATAACGCTGCATCTCGAGCTGTAGCATCTCTATCTGTCCCAATGCATTGCGGACCAATACAGAACGGCCAGCGGCGCGCTTTAGCACTTCGAGTAATAGCGCAGTATCATCCTTTACAATAATGACCCGCTTATCCATTAAGGCCCTGACGCCACGTTTCTGTAATCCAAGCTCAACGGGGGAGACCTTATAGCCCAAGCCCATGATATCTAACTGTCTGAGGAAGAGTGATTTAGATTTAAACCCCTGATGAGCGATGAGAAAAGCAGGGATGCTGACGAACATTGCCGGCAAGATGATAGCGGGGTTGTTTGTCATTTCGAGCAAGGCGACTAATGCTGCCAGCGGGGCGCTGAGACAGACGCCCATGATTGCGGTCATCCCTATGATGGTGTAGAGGCCGATATAGGAGGCGATAGAGGGAAATATTGCCGCGCTGGCGAGGGCCAAAATGGCACCGAGCAATGCACCTATGCCAAAAATAGGACCGATGATACCGCCAGGGATCCCAAGGCCTATAGCGGCGATGGTGGCAATAATTTTACCGGCCAATAACGCGATTAAAAATAAAATGCTGGGGTGCTCGCTTATTGCTTGCTCGATGGCAAGATCGCCACTGCCAAGGGACTCAGGCAGGAAGATTCCGACGATAGTGGTGATCACCCCCGCCAGCAATACCCGGTATAGCAGTGGCCAGTGTTGGCCCGTAGCCGTAACCTTGAGCAAAGAGAAGTTAAATAGGGCGGCAACACAACCTAAGAGCACACCACTTATCGCCAAGATAGGGTATTGGGAGAGCGGAATATGGATAATGCCTATCTGCTCATATTCGTGAATATTGCCAAAGACGAGTTGCGATGATACCGCCCCGCAGATAGCAGCGAGTATGATAGGAAAGAAATAGTGAACCTTGTATTCGCGCAAGATCACCTCGAAGACGAAGATGACAGCTGCTAGTGGAGTATTGAAGGTGGCGGCGATACCCGCAGCGATGCCACTGGCACACATGATACGAACACTGTTATCCGGCAGTTTAAATTTTTCAGCTAATACACTGGCGGTAACGGCACCCAGATGGATCACCGGACCTTCCCGGCCGACAGAAAAATTAGTGACCAGGGCAAACAGTGCCTGGAAAAACTGACTGGGTGCCGACTGCAGAGGCAACTTACCCTGATGAAGTTTTATTCTGTGCAAAACATAGGCGATGCCCATCCGCTTATAGCGTTTAGATCCCATTCGGGCGACTAACCAGATTAAAACTGAGCCAATCAGTGGTAATAACACTCGCCAGTCGTCGATGATCTCAGTAAAATCCAGCTCACTGGTTTCTGTGTAGGTGTTTATCCAGATAAGTAATAGCCGAAACAGCAAGATCACACCCGAGGCCATCAGGGCAAATAGCAGAGCGAGCAGAGAGAGTTGCAGACTGATCTTAGCTTGAGAGAGAGTGTCTTTTAGTTCTGTTCTCTGGTATCTCAACCATTGGGTGTGTGTCTTCTTTAATCTGTGTCGCACCTGAGCCTTCTATATTCGGGTTGCTCATTGCTGAAATGAGTCAGGGTTAAAATATAAGAAACTATTCAAACTATAAGAGAAGAGGTTGTTAGTTAATGCTAAATTATCATCGTTGGATCGATCGCATGCAAGTGATAGAGCGGAAGTTCCGGCCATCCAGCGTGTACCTGAGCCTGTTGGTGTTTGTTGCTTTCACCTTAGGTGGCCTGAGCTACAACCTGTGGTCTGAACATAATCAGCCTATATTAGAGAGTAACACAGAACAAACCGATACATTGGTTAAACAGTTGAAAAATCAGGCGCAAGTCATGGCATCTAAAAATCTCGAGCTTACGATTGAGAAAGAAGCCAATGACAAGATGCAGCTGTTGTTTTCCGAGCAGCATCAGAAGCAGCGTGAACTCGAAAGAGAGCTCTCTTTCTATCGCAGTATCATGGCACCAGAAAACAGTGCCGATGGTGTCTCCATCAATGGGCTGGAGTTAACGCCAAGCTTGTTGCCAAGGCAATATCGGATGAAGCTTATCCTAACGCAATTGCAAAAGCGCAAACAGTCACTCAAAGGTAAGGCAGAGATTAAGCTCGTGGGTGTACAGGACGGCGAAGCGCTAGAGTTAGATTTGGCTAAGCTTGCCGATTTGAAGCTCAGCTTTAAATTCCGTTACTTTCAAATCTTAGATGCCGAGTTTACTCTGCCGGAAGGATTTGAGTTATCTCACCTTAAGGCTAAAGTTATTGTCCCTTCGAGTCGCTGGACTAAGGGGTCTCAGGCCGAAGTCGAGTTTGCGGCAGTGGATGTTTTGCCGTTTAAAGCAACCTCAGTTCAGCCAGGCTCTGAACGTCACGAAGCTGTTGCAGAAGAGAAGCTTGAAGCGTTCGTTGAAGGTGAGGCAACCGAGGCCTTGATTGAGGTAAAGCCTGCCATAAGCGAGCCTCTGCCGACCAGTGAAACGGTAAATAAATAAGATAAGAGATGTAGCCTGCACAGTGCGGTTTTATCACAGAAATCAGATCGGGTGCGCATATTACTTGAACAAAATGGTCAGGTATTGGATAATCCCGCTCAGCCAACAGATGTAAGAGGTACTCATGACTGAACAAACTACTGAACAAGCTGAAGATGCAATGCCAATCCAATTCACGGATGCCGCCGCTTCAAAAGTAAAAACCTTGCTTGAAGAAGAGGAAAATGATGCGTTAAAGCTACGCGTATATGTAACCGGTGGTGGTTGTTCTGGTTTTCAGTATGGCTTTACCTTCGACGAAAAAGTTAATGAAGGCGATTTCACCGTTGAAAAACAAGGTGTTCAGTTAGTGGTTGATCCAATGAGCTTGCAATACCTTGTAGGCGGCGAAGTGGATTACACCTCAGGACTGGAAGGGTCTCGTTTCTTCGTGAAGAATCCTAACGCGACCACTACCTGTGGTTGTGGTGCTAGCTTCTCAGTATAATTCTGCTAGAAATTGATTCAAAAAAAGCCAGTTGTTAACGCAACTGGCTTTTTTAATACCTGCTGTAATAAACTGCAATTAGCTCATAATGTTCATATTTATCTTAGTGTTAAAGTAGGCTTTGACCTTCGCCGTGAAGGCTATCCATACCTGTAACATAGAGAACATAATCAAGAGTGCGAAGATGATGTAATCGGGTATTTTCCCCTGCAGTTCACCGATTTGAAAGCTCGAAGGGTTACCGACAACTAAGTTACCGGGATCGTACAAGATAACCGGTAACATACTCACCAGGGCAAGTTGGATTAGGGTATAGCCCTGCAGCATATACATCGCCGTTCTTTGGCGTCCGAGAATCGCCACGACCATCAACAAGGTGATAATACAAAAGAGTACCCCCTGTTTGGCGATAATGCCGCTAATGGAGGCAATGGCGAGCAAGGCACACAAGGCCGCGAGCCGTTTGGGGAGCTTAGGCTTCATGGGTTTAGCCGTTACCTGACTGATTGAGGCTTCAGCATTGAGCTCGTTTTCTTTCGCTGCCTCTTCGGTCGTGGGCTCGGCAGAATGGCTAGACTTAGCGGCTTGGTTCTCCAACTTGGTTCTCCTTAGTGACGTTGTTTTGGTGCCAGTCGCTGCTCAACTTCATAGGGTTCTATAACGACACCCAAGTCTTCCTGAACCGGGAATACAGCAACGAAAAGGTCATCATCTTGCATGCCAGGAACCCAACGTTCAAGCCATTCGGCAAGAGGGATCGCCAAGGTAGTGCAGTCTTTCCAATCATCGACTGCCCATTGCTCAGCGGCTTCTTCACTAGGCCACATAGGAATACAGTCTTCCTCTTCGGTGGTTAGCATGACACAACCATCATTGTCTTGTAGCGTCCAAAGGGTCTTATGCTCCTTAGCCTGCTCAATGAAATAGTCGTAGCGAGCTTCTGGAGTCATCTGGCTTGCATCTTTTGGGCTTTTGCTCATGGTGTCGTCTCTTTGGTTTGTTTGGCTATTGGCCGATTGCTGCAGATAATAGCATTTCACGCGATGGAAATTAAAAAATTTTGGCTAGTAAGGCGTTTTTGAGGTGAAGTCGGTGAAAACTCCCATGTGAGAATTGGGGTATGGGGGCATCGGGCTATGGACCGGTTATCCAAAACTCGACGTTCAAGGGGGGAAACCGGTGAGATACTCAATTTTCCCCCTGGAAACCGTCCAATAGGTTACCAGGGGGAGAAGGTGAGTGTTGACCACTCTTGTTTGTTAAACTGACTGCGAATCCTAAATTCTGGGCTCCAGTAACAGCGCGCTATGGTTGGTTTTCTCGGTATTGATCATCTCAATTAAGTTTGCCGCTATCTCAGTATTATCCATATGCCCTGCGAAGTAGTGGCTACCTCTGCCGTAGGCAAAAATTGGTACGTCGATACCATCGTGTCCCGAGGTCGTCCAACCTGTATGGGTCAAGTTATCTATGGCTGACTTTATCAGAGTCTCAACTTTGTCCTTGGTCTTTTGAGGAGTGCTCTTGTCGTGTTGAAGCTTGGCCAGGATCTGCTGCCTTAACTTATCTTGTGCCTCCAGGGGCTGGGCTATGCCGATATGGTTAGACCAGAAAGTATTGAAGCTGTCTGGCTTTTCCAGAATTTCTGGCGTTGCAATTAACTTGTCTGCAATCGCTTCGGGCAGCATAGTGATCATTTGTAATTGCTTCCCTTTCCACTGGTATACCCCATTTTTACCGAGCGTAAGCCCGCCGGTGGAGTGATCTGCGGTGGCGACCAATAAAGTATCGGGATGGTTATCGATATAACGCTTTACTCTTTCTAAGGTGTTGGCGAAATCGTGCATCTCGGTCATGGCGCAGACGATATCATTGCTATGACCGCACCAGTCTATCTGACTGCCTTCAATCATCATCACAAATGGCTTGGATTGTGCTGATAGCAACCTTAATGCGCTATCGGTCATAGTGGTGAGCCTGAGTGGGTCTTCACTATTTAATGCTGCAGGCAGTCCCGATGGCGCAAACAGGCCTAATGCCGGCAGCGTCTCGATGCTGTCCAACTGCTCGAGCCTATCGATGTATTGATAACCCAGAGCTTCGAATTCAGATGTCAGGTCACGCTGCTTTCGAATGAAATACTTAGTACCGCCACCCAACATAAGATCTGCGACTGGCTTACCCTTGATTAGATTTGTAAGGTAACTATCGGCGATAGCGTCGTAATTTCCTCGACTCTCGTTGTGGGCCAGAAAGCTGGCCGGGGTGGCGTGGTTAATCTGTGATGTGACCACTACCGCGGTCGTTTTTCCCTTGTGCTTAGCTATTTCGAGCAAGGTGGGTAGTGCATGGTGTTGATGATCGACCGAGATGGCACCGTTATAGCTCTTGGTGCTGGTGGCCAGTGCGGTTGCTGCCGCGGCTGAGTCGGTGACATAGGTATCATCGTCCGGATAGGTACTTGCCATGCCTGTGAGCAGGTCATCGAATATCGTTGTTTCGACAGCTCTAGTATCGGGATTGTCGGCATAATATCGGTATGCCGAGGTGTACGCCGGGCCCATACCATCACCGATCAGGTAGATGATGTTTCTTGGAAGATGCTCATCTTCTATGACTATTGTTGTTGCAGTTGCTTGAGCCGTAAAGATGCCACTACTCAATATTGATAGCGTTAAACAGGCTGTTAAGGCACGCATATTTCTGTCCTATTACTTTATTCTTTAATGAAATGAGACGCTGGTTTCCAAGGCTGTCTCATCTTTATTTTTAGTTTTAATCCGCAGGTGCTGCTCTAACCAGTTTTCCTGTTCCCATAGCATATGCATCAGCGATTCTTTGGCCTGATAGCTGTGACTCTCGTAGGGAAAGGTGACCAGTCTGGCATTGCCACCCAGTCCTCTAATCGCCTTAAACAGTCTGGCCGATTGCATGGGATAAGTGCCTGAGTTGGCATCCATCTCACCGTGCATCAGCAGTAGTGGCTCATCAATCTTATCGGCATGGGTGAAAGGGGATATTTGCTGATATAGGTTCGGTGCCTCCCAGAAGTTACGTTTCTCATTTTGAAAGCCAAATGGAGTCAAGGTGCGGTTATAGGCGCCACTTCTGGCGATGCCTGCGGCAAAAAGGTCTGAGTGAGCAAGCAGGTTGGCGACCATGAAGGCGCCATAAGAGTGACCGCCGATTGCAACTTTGTCTCTGTCAGCGACGCCCATCTCCACTAAGGTGTCGATTGCCGCTTTGGCATTCGCGATGAGTTGACTGCGGAAGTTATCGTTAGGCTTCGCCTTTCCTGCGCCTACGATGGGCATTGCGACCCTATCGAAAATGGCAAAACCATTGGCAATGAAGGGGACCGGGCCCTTGGCACTGATATACTTGTATTGGTTGGGAGAGTAGTTGATCTGACTGGCTACCTCTGCATTCTTGTATTCCCTGGGATAAGCCCACATCAGTACCGGAAGTGGACCATCTTTGGGTGTGTAACCGGCAGGCAGGTAGAGGTTACCCGATAGGGGTAAACCATCATCTCTTGTGTAGGTCACCAGTTGTCGGCTGACGCCTTTAAATGCAGTTATCGAGGTTTCTTTCTGTTGCAATGCCCGCTCCGTATTGCTTTGAACATCGAGCAGGACTAAGTGTGATGGGGTATCGCTCGATTGCCTGTTGATGATGAGCCTGAGTGGATCTAGGTTGAGTATATAGCGCACACTTTCAAGCTGGTCACTGGCTGAGCGCCAGAGCGTCGTTGAGGGGGGTCTAGAGAGTTCAGTTGAGAGTGTAGTCGTGTGCGTCGACGTCGCCTGACTTACCTTACCTTTACTTACCTTCTCTTCAGTAAACATGCCCGCACTGTATGTTCCTGTTGGAATGATCCTAGACTTAAGGAAAGGTTGATAGCCATCTGGTGAAGCCCCTAATCCATAGTGAAACACGCTTCCATTATCTAGGGCGAAAAGATGCCCTAGCCCCGTTGGGCGCGGGCGCTTATAGAGGCGACCTGGATCACTGTAGCTGTCTCTGATTGCCTTTTGGTACCAGAGGTGCATCGCAGTGCTCTTATCGGATACAGATTTGTCAGATCCCGTGTCCAGAAAGCTGACCCTCATCTGCTTCTTGGTTGAGTTCCGCTCCGTAATGAGTGCGAGTCGCTGTTCGCCCCATTGAATGTTTGCAATACGCCATGGGGTTTTCACTAAGGCTTCAGGCGCAAGGTCAAAGGGAGCGCTGATCTGTCCCAGTTGATCCCGATACTGCGCTTTCTTGTTACTGTCTCCCTCGTCAATCGCTTCGACATAGGCCAGCGTATTGGGTTTGTCGCTGCGCCAGTGAATGAGTCTGGGCCCCTTTCTGACAGAATCGCTGCCCGATGGGCGAAACTCACCACTTTCCAGCTCGGCCAGGGTAGCAAGTTGTTTCCCTGTGCTATGGAACATCTCCACAGATTGGGCAAAGTCACGGTATTTAACCATATGAGAGAAGGGGGGCTTGATGCGCTTAACCAGCAGGTACTTATCATTGGGAGAGAGGCTAAAGTCGATGTTAATGGCAGGCTTACCGATCTTTATTACCTCACTATCGAGCATCATAATGGTCAGTTGACTGGTAGTTAGTTGATTGAACAGTGCTTCGTCCTGTGCATTCTTCAATAGATCCTGATAGGTGCGTCTCGGCGCCTTTTTTCCAAGGGTTTCACTGACATTAGGTCCCTGAAATTGAGAGTTTTGAGGTAAGTATTCACTATCGATGGCGACGTTGGTTGCTATGCCTTTGCTATTATGCAGCCATTGGTATTTAAGCCCCAGACTGGCGTTGATACGGGTCTTGTTCAGCTTGGATATTTGACGAGTCGCTATCTCGTACAGGTAGAGGTCAGCACTATTGTTTGATATTCCGATATAGCTGAGAAAACGGCTATCGGGAGAAAACTGCACCTTAGTGACGGTCAGAGTCGCTGGCGTGATAATGGTCTCCGACTTTACCGGGTTATTGGTTAAATTGACCAGCTCGATGCTAAGGTACCTGGCCTTGATACGGCTTGGAGTCAGTCGATTGGGTGATAACCTCAAGCCCGCTAACTTGAGTTCTTTTCGGGCCAAGGTGTCGATATCGGTATGTGACTCTGGCGTGAGTATCGCCAGCCATTGCTTATTATTCGATAAGCGGGTGCTCACTTTTTTGCTCTGCTCTACGATATCCTGTAATGGTTGAGAGGGGTGTTGGTATTGTGCTGCAATGCTAGATGCGCTAAAAAAAGCTATCAGGGCAAACATAAAGATGGGGTTAACCGGCATTTTCATCTCCTGATACAAAGGGGGGGAGAGCTGTTATTTGAGAGAATAAGCGCCCTTTGCAGGGCGCTACTGTTTAGATACTGCTTTGATTAAATCGTGCCTTGATTAGAACTTTTGTGAGTAACCGAAGAACAGGCTACGACCCTTTGCATTGTAGCTGCTGTTATCATCCTCATAGAATGGCCAGTCGTTGTGCTTGTCGTTACGCACATCGTACAATGGTGGCATTTCATCGGTCAGGTTTTTAACACCAGCGGTGAACCTACCTTCCCATGGCGCATAATAAGATAGCGTGATGTTGATGGTCTGATACGCATCTAATGTATCAGTCTCAATTGACTCTACATCTTCACCATCTGCGTCAACGTACTCAAACAGATCGGTACCTACGGCTTCACCTGTGTAGTAGTAAACAATGGTTGCCTTGAAGTCTTCATAACTCCAGCTTAGGCTGGCATTACCTTTCCACTTAGGGAAGTAATCTGTCTCGGTCTGTTCTTCAACCTGATCTCCCTCTTTTTCCAAGTACTCTTTCTTGAGGAGGTACGAGGCTGCTAGCTTGAACTTAAACTCACCCGCAGCTGTTTCCGGGAAAAGGTAGTTGAAGCTGGCATCAATACCTTCCGAGGCTTCATAGGCACTGTTGATAGGTCCTTTCTTCATACATTTAACGTTTTCGATACCATCATCATCGAGTTCGTTGAGATAACCAACTTCAGACATCTCAGTACATTCGTTGAATTGACCTGTCATGTTGTAGGCTGGATCTTCTAACATCTCATAGCTCGAGATTGTCTTTACCGCGCCTTCGAGTTCGATGTTCCACCAATCAACAGTTAGGTCGGCATTGTCAGAGAGGTTTGCAACAATACCCACATTCCAGAATTCACCCTCCTCCTCGGTAAGGTTTAAGTTACCTGAGTTATAAGAGATGTAATCATCTTCATAGATTTCATTAGGATCATTTGGATGTGGAACATCTACACTGCTAAATCCACGGGTTTGACCTGCATATAGACGATGCATATCAGGTGCGCGGAAACTCTTACCCCAGTTGGTACGAAGTAACACCTCATCGATTGGACGGTATGTTAGACCCACTTGAGGGGTCGTTGCTCCGCCTACATCTGAATCGTCCAAGTATTGGTCATAACGAAGTGCAGCAGAAAGATCTAACGATTTTATACCTGTCATATCGGCCAACAGTGGGATCTGCAGCTCACCAGCTACGGCAACGCGGTCACGGTCGCCCTCACCACCCGTCCCCCCCATACCGATAAAACCGCCGCTCATAGTCGTTTCATCTAAGGTATCTTCATAGCTTTCACGTGCCCACTCCGCAGTGGTTGCAAAGCCAACGGTACCCGCTTCCAGCTCCATCAATTCACCGGTAAATACGGCTTGGAACTGATGCATGCTAGAGTCAGACTTTTTCGTTGAGTCCCCCATGAGGGCACTCGCTTGCTCTGAGGTTAGCTGATGATTCGGGTACCACTTTGAAGGGTCTGAGTTGTTTGGGTCCATAGTGACGATATCGAGTAGGGCATCGGCGCTGACCATATGGTGATTCTGCTTCTCATACAGTGCATAACCACTTGACCAGGAGATATCCAATTCGTAATCACCAATAATGCCGGTAGCACCAAAAGCCAGAGAGGCTTTCGTATTTTGAGTGTCATAGGTACGTGGCCCAGGAAACTCCTCCATTCTGCGAGCTAGGTAATATTTATTATCATCTTCAAACTCATATTTATCGTAGCTGTATGCACCTGAGTCCTCATCTTCATAAAGGTAGGTTCCAAAGCCTTTCTCATCTTTATACTTAGTCGATTCTTTGTACGAAGCATTAAGCATTCCGTACAGCTGCCAATCATCGTTAAGATCGTAGGTGCTGTTAACCACCAGGTTGATTCTGTCATATTCTGACTGAAGCCCGCGATCGGCATACTTATCGTAGTAACAGTCATACTTCCATGTTGGAATATACACACCCTTTTCGCCAAAACGCTCGCTACACTGCTCTTTGCTTAGGTTGACATATTTATCGTCATGGTAAACTTTTGAATAGTCGGTGACACGTGATGACCAACTTGATGGGGATGCATCACCGTATGGGCCTGCTCCCCAGCTAAGGTCACCCTCTTCATTTTCATAATAGGCTGGGCTGTACAGATCATCACGCTGATAGGTCTGGATTGCGCCAACTTGCTTGTATTCGAGCATGATCAAGGTTTGGCTGTTTTCTGTGTTGATACCCTGAAGGTAAGATAGGTCAAACTGCTCACCTCCACCTTGGGTTGTATCTGAGTATTTAGCCTCTACTTTAGCACCGTCATACTCTTTCTTAAGGATGATGTTGACTACACCACCTACGGCATCGGATCCGTAAATCGCCGATGCACCACCGGTAAGAATTTCGATGCGTTCAACTGCGGCGGTTGGGATATCAGAGGTATCGACGAAGTTTGAAGTACCACCCGCGGCGGATGGGAATGCAGCCTGACGGCGGCCATTAATCAATACGAGTGTTCTGTTTGCGCCCATACCGCGCAGATTGACTGAGCTTGCGCTATCGGTGAAACCATCGCTGTCACCATTGAGTGAGCCACCATTATTTGCCACTGAAGATTGAAGGACTTCAGAGATAGAAGATAGGCCGCTATTGGCGATATCATCTGCTGTGATCACCGTTACTGGAGCGACCCCTTCGAAATCGGCACGCTTAATACGAGAGCCTGTTACCTCAATTTTCTCAATCTTACTGTTTGCGCCGTCAGTCGCGGCAGAACCTTCTGCTGCGAGTAGCGACGCGGGCGCCAATGCCGCCATGGTTATGGCTAATGTTAATGCCGATAATTTCATCTGTGGTTTCATCTGATTGCTGTCCTTTTTTTATAATTTACCTATAGGTCTCACTCTTCGGTTCGTCGTAAACGTCACAGAGAAACAGGCATTTCTGGGAGAACGATGTCGATTAGCACTACAAGAAGTCGCAAGCTGTCAACTGGGGTTAGTTGTAATTAATTTGTTATTCACCAGCAATGCTTGGTGTGTCGTTTCTTTGTTGTTTATATATCTATTTAATATCTATTTGCTTTTAAATTAATCGGTTACATTGTGTTTCAGTCGTATCTGTTTACTTGTGCTTTCGTGTTGGATAGATGTAAAATCTCAGTGCTGAGTTGAGTGGCTATAAAAGTAGAATCAACACCTTCCGGAGAGTGGGATGATAAAGATAAGAAAAGAGGCGGCATTTAAGCTGGAAGGCTGCGAAGTCATGCCCGGTGAGAATAGCTTCAATTTCAGTGGTTCCCTCCCGGATGGCGTGGTACCTGGAAAGGTCTCTATCCAACCCAAGTTTATCGAGTTGCTGAGTTATCTGGCACGACAATATCCAAATGTCGTGACCCGTGATGAACTCATCGACAACATCTGGGAAGGGAATAGTTATGTCGGCGCTAAGGCATTAACTAACGCTATCTGGCATCTGAGAAAACATCTCAATCCTCTGTTTAAGGGCGAACAAGCGATAGAAACGGTAAGAAAAACCGGTTATCGATTATTGATTGAGCCCCTGTTTGATGCCTCAGATCTGGTGGATGAACCCGAAGTATTGCAAGTCGAGCAAGCTAAGGTTGAGCGTTTAAGTCAGCAGCTACGCCTGGGGAAGTATGCCATGTTTGTACTCCTGCTCTTAGTCGCTGTGTTTACCGGTCTGCACCTGTATCAGGACAGTAAACAATCGCGTCAAACAGAGATGGTGCAATTGACGCGGGCTGCGGGAGCTGAGCTGTATCCGGCCGTTTCGCCGGATGGACGTTGGTTGGTTTATGGCAAGCGGTCTAACTTGTTTCTGAAAGATTTAGCGTCACCGACGCAGACACCCAAGCGACTGACATCGAAACGGACTCGTGAGCTCAGGGCTATCTGGTCGCCTGATGGTAAGTCGCTGATATACCCCAGTGAAGACAGGGTATCCCGTGAATGTCATATGAATCGCCTCATGTTAGAGACGAATGAAGTGAGTCGCCTCAGTGAGTGTTACAGCTATACCTCTGCGTTAGATATCTCTGCCGATGGTCACTCTCTGATCTATATATGGAAAGAGAAAGAGGAGCACGATGCGGGCCTCTACCTGCTCGACCTCGATGCTGCGGCGTCTACGCCGCTCAGAGTCTCATGTGAGCGTGACTGTGGTTACCGGGATAGAGATGTAGCCTTCAGCCCCGATGGCAAGTGGGTTGCCATAGCGAGGCGTTTTGGCACAATTTCAGAAGATATTTTTATACGGGATATTTTTACCGCTCAAGAGGTGCGCCTTACCCAAGGCTTAGAGGATATTCGAGGTTTGACTTGGGGGCCGGATAGCCGGAATCTGATTTTTAGTACAGAGAACTCAGGGTTCAGAGATGGGTTTGTTGTCAATATCGAGTCTAAAGCGGTTCGGCCACTCTCTATTGCCGGACTGAGTTACCCTAAGTTTATTCCCCATAGAGATGAGCTGGTCTATTCCAACTATGTCAAAGACTTTAAGGTGGCGTATCTGGCTCTGGATCAAGACATTCCTTCGACCGTCTTTCCAATATCTCAGGCGGAGTACAGTTACCGTAACCCCGATTACTCATTGAAAGCCAAACGTATCGCTTATGTGTCCAACGAGACAGGATTCAATGAGATATGGACGTCAGATCATAATGGGTTAAACAGGGTGCAACTTACCGATCTTAAAAGAAGGGTCGCCTTTCCGGCATGGTCCCATGATGGTAGTAAAATTGCATTTCTGGCCCCGGACGATAAGAATGAGGGTAATAAGATTCATATTGTCGATCTCTCCAGCGGTGGTATCAGTATATTACCCTCAAGATCTTCAGATCATAGAAGGCCGAGTTGGGCATGGGGAGATGAGTGGGTGCTCTCATCCACCGATGATGGGTTAACCGCTTTCTCACTGCACAACCATTCGGCCAAACATCTCAGTACTATCGATGTTCGTTTAAGCAAGATGATCGATGCCAATACTTTAGTGTTTACACGCTATGATGAGTATGGTCTCTGGACTATGGATATTGCCAACCCTCAACAAGTGGATCTCTTGATTGCTACTGAAGATTTTAAAGAGAGTTACAACTGGGTCGTGACCGACAAAGGGGTCTATTTTCGCGAGGTTAATTCAGGTTATCAGCTGATTAATTTCTGGAGTTTTAATACCGATCTCACCACGCCAATTTTAAAATTGCCCGCGAGCAGTTTGAGTTCTTATGGTGCCATGAGCTATATCCCCGGCGAAAGACGGTTACTGATGACCCTATCTGAGTACTCGAAGCGTGATGTGATTAAACTTAAACATAAACTATTGCATTGATTCAGTTTAAGGGCTGGAGGCTAATGCCCCCAGCCAAAAAGCTTATAGCAATTTCATTGAATATCTGTTCATTGAGCGGGAAAGAGTGAGCCCAGTACTGCTTCTCTGGAGGCGCCGGTCACGGCGGGTAGGTTACCAGAAAGGCCTTGATGATGACGCATGGCAAGCCAGGCAAATGCGATCCCTTCGACCCACTGAGGGGCAATGCCTATATCCGAGGTTGTGCTGAGCCGATATCCGGGAAGTAATTTGTCCAGACGTGACATCAGTTCGCCGTTAAACGCCCCCCCTCCACAGACAAACATCTCCCCCCGGGGTGATAAGGCTCGGGTCTCTTTGGCGATACTGTGGCAAGTGACATCGAGTAGGGTGGATTGAATATCGGCTTCATTGAGATAGCCGAACTCGGCGGCTTGTTGCTCAAGCCAAGCCTGATTGAATAGCTCTCGTCCCGTGCTCTTAGGAAAGGGTTGAGAGAAGTAGGTATGTGAAAGTAGATGTTTCAGCAGCTTTTCATCGGTCGTTCCGCTTGCGGCCCAAGCACCATCTTCATCATAGGCTTGATCTTTTACCTGCTGTATCCAGGCATCGATTAAGGTGTTACCCGGCCCGGTATCGAATCCAATCACATCGTCGGTATTACCGGGCAGATAGGTGAGGTTAGCTATTCCGCCGACATTGAGAATGATACGGGGGGTGTCAGTGCTTGCAAACATCTGCTGGTGGAATGCCGGAACCAGTGGGGCACCTTGCCCGCCAAGAGCGATATCCTTGCGCCTGAAGTCGGCGATAACATTGATGCCGGTTTCGACAGCGATAGTATTAGGATCGCCAATCTGAAGTGAAAACCCCATATCGAGATTCGGCATATGTCTGACAGTCTGACCGTGGCTGCCTATGGCTACGACCTGCTCCTTGGATACTCCGGCCTTTGCAAGGAGTTCTTTGACGGCGGCACCAAATAACAGGCCGACACTTCGGTCTAACTGACCCAAAAGGTTGATCTCATCGTTGCCGGGTAAACAGAGGCGCTGAAGATTTCTCAGGGTGTGTTTAGGGATCACTTGGCTGTGTTTAGCAACCAGCTTTGGACTTGGCGAGCTAAAATCCACTAGAACGGCATCGATGCCATCCATGCTGGTGCCCGACATTAAACCTATAAAATAGTGTGTTTTCATTATTGTTATCCGTTGTCGCCAGAGTCATCTGCTCGTTTAGGTATCATTGTGAGCAGGCGCCTGAGCTGAAATTTTGAAACCGGTATCTGACATCGGCTCCGGGTCGAATTGACCCGGGGTAGCCTAACGGGTGCGTTTGCCGTTTTAGATCTTCTTAGGCCGGTTATTGAGATGCCAGGTAAACCTGTTTGTTATGTTGAAGTTTAGTCATGATCTGTTTGCTCAGCGCCATAAACTTAGGCTTATCTTTACTGGCAATAGGCAGCGATTTGGGTAGTTTTATGGTTCTCGGGTTACGGTGAACGCCGTTGACAATAAATTCATAATGCAGGTGTGCGCCTGTGACACGACCGGTAGAGCCTAAGGTTCCGATGACTTGCCCCTGCTTTACGGTCGCGCCCTGCTTAACTTTACGTTTCTTCAGGTGCAGGTACTTAGTGGTGTAGGTGTCATTATGTTTAATGAATACATAGTTGCCATTATATTGGTTATAGGCTGACTTTATTACACGTCCTTTACCCGCGGCTTTAATCGGTGTGCCCACCTTGGCGACGTAATCTACGCCTCTATGTGCTCTGACTTGTCCCGTTACCGGGTGAAGTCGTTTGGGGTTGAAGCTTGAGCTTACGTATTTAAAGTCGACAGGGGAGCGCAAGAAGGCCTTACGCATACTGTGGCCCTCTTCGGAGTAGTAGTTACCATCGGTATAACGCACCGCCGTGTAGCGGTCCCCTTGGTTACTGAACTCTGCTGCGAGAATGTTCCCGTTTCTCAGGAATTGACCGTCGGCATACTCCTCTTCGAAGATGAGTGCGAAGTGATCGTCTTTCCTGAGATCCAGCGCGAAATCGATATCCCAGCCAAAAATGGTGGCCAGTTGCATGATCTGGTTTGGCGTTAACCCTGCGCCGACTCCGGCATTCCAGAAGTTACTGCTTATGGTGGCACTGGCAAACTTGGTACGACTCTCTACTTGCTTGTCGGAGATGAGTTCTTTATAGCCAGCTTCATTTTTGGTGATAATGAGGGTAGAGATAGGGTTGAGTTGGTATTTTAACTCGGCTAATTCACCCGCTGAATCTTTCGCGATAATGAGCTCTTCACCGGGCATGATTTTGAGCAGGTTCTTCTTTGCCTTAGGCAGCAAGGTTATCTCATAGACATCTCTGGAGCTGAGCCCTGCACGAATAAAGAGGGCGGCTAAAGTATCTCCGCTTTTTACCTGAAAATGTTCAACATCCAGATTTTCAGCTGCTTGTGTCTGCAGCTTCTTCATTGGATCGTCAGCGAGAGCTTGCTTTTCACTCGAGTCAGGAGTATTTGCGTTTGAGGCTGAATGAGTCCCCGATGGCGGTGTGGGTTTGCGAAATGCGAGTGGGAGCTTTAGTTGCTGCGCATTACCGGCTTCAATACCCGATACTGAATCGGTGGCGTGATTGCCGAGATTGATACTGCCTGAAAGTTGAGTATTGGTGTTTTTGGAGGCCTGAGCATCATCGGACGGGATAAGAATAATTGTCAGTGTGACCAAAACCAGAAGCGTCAGCAGCATCTGATGCAATTTAGGTAGTAACTTTAATAACGTAATAACCTTTCCCATCGACCCCTTTCCCGTCACACTAAATAGCAATTTTTGTCGCTTATACCGATCCCCTTAGTGTACACACTTTCATTTGTGCTGGCTAACAAGTAACATGACTCTCTTTATTTATTCATAGGCTCTTTGGAGTAGCTGGCGAGATGGCTGATTTAGACCAAGCATTAGCAGAAATTAAACGTGGTACCGATGAGATTTTGCTCGAAGCGGATCTGCTGGAAAAATTAAAAGAGGGACGTCCCTTACGTATCAAGCTTGGAGCCGATCCTACCGCGCCTGATATTCATTTAGGTCATACCGTGATCCTGAATAAGATGCGTACCTTCCAGGAGCTGGGCCATGAAGTTATCTTCTTGATCGGCGACTTTACCGGTATGGTCGGAGACCCAAGCGGTAAGAACAGTACTCGTCCTCCTCTGACTCGCGAGCAAGTATTGGCTAATGCCGAAACCTATAAGCAGCAGGTCTATAAAATCTTAGACCCGGCGAAGACGCGTATCGAGTTTAACTCCAGCTGGCTTGAGCCTCTGGGCGCTGCCGGTATGATCCGTTTGGCATCGAAGCAGACGGTTGCTCGTATGATGGAACGTGACGACTTTAAGAAACGTTATGGCTCTGGTCAGTCTATCGCGATTCATGAATTTATGTACCCACTGCTACAGGGTTATGACTCGGTGGCATTAAAGGCGGATGTTGAGCTTGGCGGTACCGATCAGAAGTTTAACTTGCTGATGGGGCGTGAGCTGCAAAAGTCAGAAGGCCAGAAACCGCAAACTGTGATCATGATGCCTTTGCTTGAAGGCCTCGATGGCGTGAAGAAGATGTCTAAGTCTGCGCACAACTATATTGGTGTGAGTGAGCCTGCCGGTGAAATGTTTGGCAAGATCATGTCTATCTCTGATGATCTGATGTGGCGTTATTTTGAGCTGTTATCATTCCGTCCACTGGGTGAAATTGAACAGTTCAAGGCGGATGTAGAAGCTGGTGCTAACCCTCGTGACACTAAGATTGCGCTAGCCAAGGAGATCATTGCTCGTTTCCATGATGAAGCTGCTGCCGATGCTGCTCATCAGGAGTTTATCAATCGTTTCCAAAAAGGCGCAATCCCTACTGATATTCAAGAGTTAGAGATCGCAGCCGGTGAAGGGATTGCTATCGCTAACCTGCTTAAAGAAGCAGGTCTTGTGAACTCAACCTCTGATGCGATGCGCATGATTAAGCAAGGCGCTGCCAAGATAGATGGTACTAAGATTGAAGATACACGTCTTCAGTTAAGCGCTGGGACTACGGGCGTGTTCCAGGTCGGTAAGCGTAAGTTTGCTAAGATCACTTTGGTTTAAGGTTCAGGTTTAAAGAGCTGGGACTAAGCTTAGCCATAACAACTTAGATTTAAACGGCCTGTTCCTACAGGCCGTTTTTGATCTTGGCGTTGGTATGAATAGCAAGTTTTGTTACGACGGCAGAGATGATTTGGCTGGCGACAAGCCCTCCAGCGAGAGCCTGCCATAGCTTAAGTGATAACTTTATTATTGAACCGCTAACTGATCCGCCATGGTTTGGTAGTCCATCAGATCTTCGTGCTCCTTGATCCTATGGGTATCCATGTCTAACTTCACCGTGGTGACTCCGGGAATGGCTAAGTCAATAATTTTACCGGGTTTACCAAACTGCTCACCGGGACCTTTATAGTGATAGTTGCCGATCATCACGACCAGGGAGCCGGAGTTAAACATATGTTCAATGTTAAAGCCATATTCGAGTACGCCTTGGTGAGCACGTTTCAGGAAGCTGAGTATATGCCGTCTGCCGGTGTACTTTTTACTCGCGGTTTTGTCATTGAAAACACTGTCCCGGTTGTAAAATTTGAACAAGGTTTTGTAGTCGTGATCGGTCAGCGCCTGAATGTACTTCACGGCCAGTTGCTGCTCTATGGGCATCTCTCCGGTGTTTGCCATCGAAGGTATGCTGAAAAAAGTAAAAATTAACCAGAGATATCGCAAGTTCATTGTTTGTTCGTCTTTAGATCAAATGCTGGTAGAGAAAGGTGCCATTTTATCGCGGCGAGCCTGATGGCTAAAGCTACGATCATCGCCAGCACCAAGGCTTGTTTGTCTACAGCGCCTAAGTGGATGCTCAGGCTGTAGCAGATCCCGCCTACGATAGATGCGGTTGCATATATTTCGGTCCTTAAGATCATAGGGATCTGGCGACACAAGAGATCTCGAATCATGCCTCCTCCTACGCCAGTTATCAAGCCCATGACGACGGCTATCATGCCACCCAGCTCAAGACTGAGAGCCTTTTCGGCACCAATAACGGTAAAGAGCGCGAGTCCTAATGCATCGGCTATGGGTAAGGTATGCTGTGGGACTTTCTTTGGCTTTCGTACCAATATCATGGTTAAAAGCACTGTGATCAATATGACGATGATGTAGTTGGGGTCGCGGATCCAAAAAACCGGCGTCGTTCCCAACAGGGCGTCACGAATACTGCCACCGCCCACTGCGGTAACAGAGGCTAATACGATTACGCCGAATGGATCCATTCGATGGCGGCCCGCAGCGAGTGCACCTGAGAGTGCAAATACGGCGGTACCACACAGATCGAAAAAGTAGATCCATTCGCTCATTGATCCATCTCTTTAAGGTGATGGTTTAGAGCGTCGACTGAGATTCGGATCTCCTTGACCGATAAAAGCAGAGAGTAAAGCAGAAGCAACAGGCTGCAACCAAAAATAAGCGAACCTATCTTGTTGAGTCCGACATAGATGAAGATCATGCACACGACACATAGGGCGAAGCTCATGACGCCGGACTCCTGCATGCGTTTGATTATGATGATCCTCTGCCTCAAGTTTTTTAACTGCTCACTATTAACCGGTTTTCCATTGTTGCTCAGGCTCCTGATCAGTGCTGCCAATGAGAAGAAACGGTTGGTGTATGCCAGCAACAGCAGTGAAATAGCCGGAAACAGCAGCGCCGGAGTGGTTAAGGATACATGAATATGTTCAAACAAAGTCGACTACCTATAGTGGAAATAGGGGGTTAATTAGGTGAATAATACCAATGGATTTTGTGAATACCAAACAGATTAATTTGTAAATAAGAAGTAACGAGCGTTTGGGCGTCGCACTATACGTGAAAATAACGCAAACCAGCCCAGATGAGTGGCATGGATATCACGAAGAAGATCCAGATACTATAGGTTGTATTGGCTAGTTTGATGGCTGATGTTATCGAGTCTGCATTAGGTTTACGGCCGTGGTTCAGTTTGGTTGTATCTACCTTTACCCCATTGAACTTCATAGGCCCTCCTAATTCTACATTCAGCACTCTTGCTGAAATGGAGCAGGTATTAATGCAGTTATGCAAGGGCTGAGTATTGGGGAGAGGTTTAAACAGGCTTAGGATAGTTTGAGGCCCCCCCTGAATAGCAATGCTGATATTCCATAACCAGCTGGGCACGATAAATAGCAGGGTGCTTAACAGGTAAACAGGTTTACCGAAGTGGGAAAATTGAGGATTGATGGGAGGCCAGCAAAGCTCCAGTTGTTTAATCATTCGGGTGATGAGTACCAGAGGTGCGCCACCTATACCGAAGAAGATGATCGTCGATACCGTGCCATATACTGGTGTAGTGACGAGTTTTTCTATGGTTGCTTTGGCAATACCGACTTCGCTAAGTTCCTTCGTATCCCGGTAGAGCCAGGGAGAGAGAATCGATCTGGCTCTGTTTTTGTCTTCTTGGTATAACGCCTGCTTCACCTCTATGGCCGTCTGATTGAAGTTCTCATCATTGAGACAGATGTATAAGGTGACAAATTCAAAGAACCAGGGAAAAGCGGCGAGTTGCATCAGAAAGGTCATAATTGCCGAAAAGGGTAAGACCAATAGGATACAGGCTAAAGTTCCGGCGATGAGTTGCTGAGAGGGGGCTCGACTTGTGTGATTGACCTTGGCGGCGAGTTCTTTTGCCAGTAGCCCAAACCAGACGATAGGCTGATAGTTACGGGGTAGCGGCGCAATTTTTGATAACAGCAGACTGATAATAAGGATCATGGCCCCTTGATAAAAAGGAGAGTCATTAAGTAGTTGTGTAGCAAACTCTGGAACCATGATCTTTACCTAAATGCACTAATAAATTATAGCTGCTCTAGTAGTGCTATCACCATTAACGCAGAATGATGACCCGCTTTAACTAGGTACTCATCGAAATCGACGGGTGAGTCATTGTTAGCATTATCTGAAAGTGAGCGGATCACAACAAATGGCACATCGAATTGATGACACACCTGAGCTATCGCCGCGCCTTCCATCTCGCATGCTGCCATTGTCGGGAAGTGCTCTAACATGGTCTTAGTACGGACAGGATCACAAATAAAGCTATCACCGGTACAGATTAAGCCTTCGATGGCTTTCACTTCACCCAGGCTCGCGACGGCTTTTTGCGCCGCGCTGACGAGTGCCGCATCAGGAATAAAGGCGGCGGGTTGCTGTGCCATCTGGCCAATCTCGTAACCAAATGCCGTAACGTCTACGTCGTGATGACGCACTTCAGATGAGATAACGATATCTCCGATAGCAAGTTCATCAGTAAACCCACCAGCAGATCCAGTGTTAATTATCGCGTCAGGCGCGTACTTTTCAATAAGTAATGTGGTTGCGATACTGGCGGTGACTTTGCCTATACCCGAGCGAGTGACGACCACCTCTTTGCCAGCAAGCTGACCCGCAACAAACTCGATACCCGCAATCGTTGTAGAGCTTGGATTTTCCATCGACCCAACTAAATGCGCAACTTCTGGCTCCATAGCGCCAATAATACCGATTTTCATTTATAAACCTTTTTGACTAGCTGACTGAATATGGTCGCTAATATAACATGGGGTATCGAGTTTAGTGAAATGCCTTACATTGCTGATAACGTACTTAATTAGTTATTGCAATGAGCCCGTAAACATAGCCTGATAACTCAAACGTTTCTTATGTGGTAAGTTATAATATTCAGATGACTTACTTGTAGAGCATTGCGACTAACCTCAGGTCTTTTTCCCCATATAGTCGTCGTTATATAGAGTTATTGTGAATCGTTCTTAATTCTAGTTTTTTGGGCCATATAGGGAGAGTCATATTGAGTATTCGTATAAAGCTATCACTATTATTGGGCTTGCTATTCTTAGCTGCAATCTTCAACTCAATTCTTACTTTTCAGCTAGAGCTTTATGGCGAAGAGAAACTGAACTGGGTGATCCATACACACGAGGTGCTAAATGAAACCCAGACGCTAACTGGTGCGATGAAAGATGCTGAAACCGGCCAGCGTGGATATATACTGACAACTAACTCCGCCTATTTGGTGCCTTATCATACCGGGAGGTTAATTGCTCAGGAGAGCTTTGATAGACTAAAAGCTCTCACCTCAGATAACCCCAGCCAGCAAGATATTTTAGACTCAATCGAAAGCCAGATGGTACTCAAGTTTCAGGAGATGAAGGAGACCGTTGGACTGGTTCAGGGCGATAATAACGATATGGCCGTTCAAATGGTGTCTGACAATCGGGGTAAGCAATATATGGATAATATCCGAGGCCTCTTCGATACATTTATCAATGCAGAAAAACTGTTACTGGAGCAGAGAAAGGGAGATTTCAGAGAGAATAGAGCACAGGTAACGACACTCATTGTGGTTGAGATTGTCCTATTCATTGGCCTGTTCTTCATAACGATCACTCTTTTACGGCGGAGTTTCTTCACTCCCCTGGAGTTGCTGCTTTCAAGCGTCAAAAAATTAGAGAAGGGGCATAAGATTGAAGTGAGTGATGTGGTAAAAAATGATGAGATGGGGCACTTGCTCTCCACTTTCTTTGTGATGAGTGAAAAGGTCTATCAAAGGGAGCAAGAGCTAGGCTTCAAGGCTCACCATGATGAGTTAACCGGCTTAAAAAATCGACTCACTATGCCCCAAGAGATAGAGACTGAGATTGATGAGTTACAGGAAACCGGCGGCATGATTGCTGTGTTGTTTATTGATCTTGACCGCTTCAAAGAGATAAATGATCAGTATGGGCATCATGTTGGTGATTTAGTGATTAAAGAGACCGCTTATCGTATTAAATATGCCGTACGTGACAGCGATACAGTATTTAGGGTCGGAGGCGATGAGTTTTTGGTTGTCATAAAAGATATCAAAAATATGACTCATATACATAATGTGGTTAATAACATTGTTAGTGAGTTTAAACACCCGGTAAATATCGAAGGGAAGGAGCTCGATATATCAATCAGTGTTGGTGTTGCGGTATCTCCTGATGATTCATTGGATAGAAAAGAGATAGTTAAATTTGCCGATGTTGCCATGTACGCGGCCAAGCAAGACAAGGCTTCCTGTTATAGGATGTTTGATAAAGGTATGTTAAGGCGTGGGAGTGATTCCGGGAAAATAGCCAAATAGAGACCCGATAACCCCGACTACTTATGTAACTGCCGACAATGTATATCGATCGCCAGAATAGCATGGCGCAGTAAAGTGAGTCGTTGTTCGTACTTTTCTATAATGCCCTCGAGACCCATGTTTTTAAATAAAAAAACGGTATAACGCCGAAGCGTTATACCGAATTATTTATGTACTCAGCCAGTATTAGGCGTGTTTAAAAAGCAAAGGTGCGTGCCACAGATAATACCGCTCGGGTATCACTGGCATCGGTATCCATGCTGGTATCTTCCACAGCGAGGTTAAAATCGAAGCCCTTCCAGCTTGTCATATACTCGGCGCGATAATGGTTATAGGCCTTATCGCCATCCCATGCCCACTTGTCCTCATCGAGCGATGTTGAGCGGTCGAAACTGACGCGAATATCATGACCTTCGACGACGCTAAAGGTGTGTGCAGCCATCATGATGTAGTGACCGGCATCGACGCCAAAATAATCCCAGGTGTACCAGAAGTTCAGTTCACTCTGTCCAACAGACGATGAATAACCAAACTTGGTATACAGCTCAGGATATTGGTATTCATCTGAGAATGAGTCGCCATGGTAGGTGTAATATGCGATACCCGCATCCAGTGACACACGCTCATTGAGTTGTAAGAAGTGACCGCCATAGAAATCCAATTCTAACCAGGTATCATCGCCTGAACCAAAATCGACGTTTGACGCCCAAGTTCCGACATACCAACCCGAGTCGGCGGCGTAATCCAGGCTGGCCTGTATCGCCGGGCTGTTGTCTGTCTGGCTCACACCGTTAAAGGTATAATCTGAGACCGCTGTAACAGTTGAGCTTACGCCTGCAATCGCCGTTGTCGGTAGAGCGATTAGGCCAAGTAGCGCAAGATTTTTAATTGTTGTTTTCATCATTTCCCTTTCTTCTTTTTAGTTAGCTAATTCAATTTTGCTAAAATCAATTTTGTTTTCTTTTGGTGAGTGCTCAATCGCGGCCACTTTCTTGTATTTAGTCGCCAGGATATAACCAAAGCAAGCTAAGATAAGGCCAATCGCCAGGGCGCCGACCCACTGAATTTGTAAGAAATCCAGCTTAAACAATAGGGTTAACCCACTCATCAGAACGATGTTGCCGATAATGTATCGGGTCTTGCCGAAACGCTCCACCGTGAGATTAAGGTTGTCGGTATAGAGTCGGATTAATGAGTCCAGTGAGTTGATCACGAAGGTGAGGCCCACCAGCACCATAGCCAAGTTATAAAAGCCTGTAGTGGCGATTTCGTTGGCACTGTAATAATAGAGCACAGTAAACCAGACGGCGATTGGCAGTGATGGGAATACCATCATGGCTATCAGCACCTGATAGGTCTTCATGCCACCGACAAAGCGCGAGGTAAACTGCCCAATCATGATGCTCCAGGCAAACCACCAGAACAGGTAGAATTCATGGTAATCATTCATGGGGAGTACGAAGTGGTGGATATTGCCGAAGTAGTCACCAATCAAGGCAAAGGTGGTCACGAACTCACCGATCCCTGAACCGTCAGACAAAAATGCACCTGCCCACATCAATCCGATTAAACCAATGAACAGCCAGGTACTGGCCAGGCTCAGGATGCGAACGTAACGAATACTGGTACTGGAGTAGACGGCGGCGGCAATGGCGACAAATACTATCAGATAGAAACTGCTGACAATCGTTTCACCGTCGCCCATTTCCGGCAGATACCAGGGCAGGTTGGTCAGCAAGAGGTAAGCGGTAAAGGCGCAGGTGCCGATAATGACCAAATTATTGATGAATTTGATCAAGGGGATCTCAAAGAACTTAACTCGCGGCTCTATGACACAGAAATAGAAGCAGGTTAAGAAGTAAAATGCCCAGATCAGAAATGCCCAGAAACCAAACTCGATAGCCAATGGGTTGGTAAAGCCATACTCAGGGCTAGTGCTTAGGTCGGCGTAGCCACCGAACTCAGTTAGCGGGAACATGATCAATCCCACATCCAAACCTGAGGTAAATAGTATGGCGATGAAGGTAAAGGTACGAACCGGTGTGACGCCGATACATTTCACATTACCCCAGCGATAAATCACAAAGGCGATGGCGGCGAAGGTGAATAATATCCCTATTGTAAGCCAAGTGGTCATATTTGAACTCCTGACTTAATATTTCCGTAAAACATAGGTTTAGTTCCTTATTTTCGTTCTTATTATGCCCGCGAGCAGCAAATTTTGGCTGCAAAAATCCCTCAAGCCTTAATTGCCGCTTTAACGACAGTTAAGGTTTGATAAATTAAACGTGGCGATTAGGGCCATTTAGCCGATGTGACTTAGGCTGGCCTTAAACCTAGGTAGCCGCTCTGTTTGAAAAAAACAGATCAGGCAAGTTCTCTTTTTGGTGCGTGTAACCGCTGTTTCTGTTGCCACTGCTCAGCTAAGGTCACCGTCGCACTGCTGGCCGCGAGCGGCGTCTTGCCCAGAATCAGATCGGCTGCGCGCTCCGCCACCATGATGGTCGGCGAGTTAAGGTTGCCATTAGGTATGGTTGGGAAAATTGAGGAATCAACCACCCTAAGCCCTTGAATACCATGCACCTTGGTTTCGGAGTCCACCACCGACAGCGCATCTTCTCCCATCTTGCACGAACAAGAGGGGTGATAGGCGCTCTCGACCGAGCTTCTGACGAAGGCATCGATCTCTTCATCGGTTTGAACCGAAATCCCGGGCTGGATCTCTTCGCCTCGGTATTCATCCAATCCCGGCTGATTAATGATCTCACGAGTTAAACGAACGCAGGCACGAAAGCCTTCGATATCATCATGATGGGACAGATAATTAAACTGAATACTCGGAGCATGGTGAGCGTCGCTCGATACCACTTTCACTGCGCCTCGACTCTTTGGCTTATTGTGGCCGATATGGACCTGAAAACCGTGACCCGAGAAGGCCTCTTTCCCGTCGTATCGCATGGCGGCAGGCAGGAAATGATATTGCAGATCCGGCCACTCCAGTCCCGCTTTAGAACGAATAAATCCACAAGACTCGAAATGGTTTGTCGACCCGAGCCCTGTTTTGTTCAAGATCCAGCGAGTGCCGATAAAGAGTTTGTTTAACGGGTCGAGTTTGCCATTGAGTGAGATAGGCTTAAGACACTTGAATTGAAAGTAAAACTCGAGATGGTCCTGCAGGTTCTCACCCACACCCGGCAGTTCGTGTACCTGCTCTATGCCAGCCTTGGAAAGCGTCTCTGCGGCGCCAATACCTGAGAGTTGCAGTATATGCGGCGAGCCGATAGAGCCTGCCGATAACACGACTTCCTTACTGCATTGCACATTGGTCAGTTTACCCTTGCGTTCGAAACGAACACCGACGGCTTTTTTGCCCTCAAACAGCACCTTATGTACCAGTGCATGGGTGATAACAGTGAGGTTGTCACGTTTCATCGCAGGCCTTAGGTAGGCGTTTGAAGTGGACCAGCGCACGCCGTTTTTAATGGTCATGTGCATCGGGCCAAAGCCCTCTTGCTGTGCGCCGTTATAATCATTGGTCGCCAAATACCCAGCATCGACACCCGCATCGACAAAGGCTTGATATAACGGGTTCTTCATCTCGTTACCGTTATTTACCGCGAGTGGACCTTCGACTCCGCGATAATCATCTTCACCAAACGCCCAGCTTTCTGCCTTTTTGAAATAGGGCAGACAATGGGCATAATCCCAATCTTTTGCGCCTGTTTGCTGCCATTCATCAAAATCTCGGGCATGACCACGAACATAGACCATGCCATTGATCGATGAGGAGCCGCCCAAGACCTTGCCGCGAGGACAATGCATGCGGCGATTGTCTAAGTGAGGCTCGGCTTCGGTCTCAAACTGCCATGCATATTTTGGGGTATTCATAGGAATAGACAGGGCCGTCGGCATCTGAATAAAGATGCTTTTATCGCTGCCGCCAGTTTCTAGTAATAACACGTTGTTACTTGAGTCGGCAGATAAGCGGTTGGCCAATACGCAGCCGGCACTACCTGCACCAACGATAATATAGTCGTATTTTTCTGTTGTTGATTGTGTCATGTCAGCTCCTTAAAACGGACTTTCAAGAGGCTGCATACCAACGTATACGGCTTTGATTTGGGTGTATGCTTTCAAGGTTTCGCTGCCATTTTCACGGCCAATGCCAGACATCTTGTAGCCACCAACCGGCATCTCTGCAGGGGAGGCGCCATAGGCGTTTATCCAGCAAATACCGGCCTGCATTTGATGAATAACGCGGTGAGCACGGGTGATGTCTTGGGTAAATACACCTGCGGCTAAGCCTAATCGGGTATCGTTGGCGCGGCGTATCACTTCATTTTCATCAGCAAAAGGTAAAACGGACATGACGGGTCCGAAGATCTCCTCCTGGCTCAATGTCATCTCATCCGTGCATTGACCAAAAATGGTCGGCGCGACGAAGAAGCCATCGGGGGCATTATCAGGTGACAGAGCGTGGCCGCCGGCAAGTAACTGCGCACCTTCTGATTTACCTATCTCAATATAACTAAGCACCTTGTCTTGGTGGTCTTTGGAGATCAGCGCGCCAAAGTTAGTGGCAGGATCCATAGGATCGCCGCAGACGATATTGTTTTGTGTCCGCTCAAGCAGTTTCTCGATAAAGCTTTGGTAAATACCTTCGTGAACAAACACCCGGGTACCATTGGTGCAGACTTCTCCCTGGGTGTAGAAGTTAGCCAGCATGGCCGCAGAGACGGCATTGTCGAGATCGGCATCATTAAAGATAATCAGCGGTGACTTACCGCCTAGCTCCATGGTGACCTCTTTCAGTGAGCCCGCAGCTGCGGCCATCACCTTCTTACCCGTGCCCACTTCACCGGTGAACGAGACTTTAGCGATATCATCATGAGTGGTAAGCCAGGCGCCCACACGGCCATCTCCCTGGACGACATTAAAGACGCCATCGGGTACCCCTGCCTGGGTCAATATCTCGGCCAGCTTAATGGCGCCAAGTGGCGTCTCTTCCGATGGCTTAAAGATCATCACGTTACCGCAGGCCAGCGCCGGCGCCGACTTCCAACAGGCTATCTGCAGCGGGTAGTTCCATGCGCCAATTCCCGCACAGATCCCTAATGGTTCACGGCGGGTGTAATAGAAATCATCACCAACTTGTTGCTGGTTGCCTTCGATACTCGGGGCAAGGCCCGCGAAAAACTCGATAGAGTCCGCGCCGGTAACGACATCGACCACGGAGGCCTCCTGCCAAGGTTTGCCTGTGTCTTGCACCTCGATTGCGGCGAGCTCATCATTTTTCTCGCGCAGGAGTGCGACGGCTTTTAACAGAATTCGACTACGCTCCATTGCAGTCATTTTTGACCAGACGGCAAAACCTGATTTGGCACTTTCTATGGCCGCTTTCTGAACACTCGCATCGGCGGTCTCGACTAAATAGCTGACTTTTCCGGTAGCCGGGTTAACGACTTCAAAGGTTTCACCTGTTTCATTGGAGAGAGACTGTCCATGGACATAATTTTGATAAACAACTAACGACATCGATTTTCTCCGTACTGCATGATCACTGCCTCGATGAAGGCTTTACATAAAATTTGGGCTTGTTCGAACTCTTTCTCTGGTGCAGGGCTTAATGCACTGCGCAGCCAAAAGCCATCGATCATCGCGGCAGTCTGTTTAGCTGCTGTGATGGCTTTGGGATGGGGAAGTAATTTTTTAAATGAGAATAAAAGGTTGCTATACAAGCGTTGACTATTGATATGTTGCAATCTGGCAAGTCCTTGCTCATGCATGGCTTGTGACCAGAAGCTCAGCCAGGTTTTTGTTGCCGGCCTTGAGCGTTGCAGCTCGGTAAAGTTGGCATCAACAATGGCATGTAATCTCTCAAGGGGGAGCATGTTTTTGTCTGCTGTACGACTCAATAATGCTTGTTTAAGTTGGTCCAGCAGGTATTTCTGTGTCGCTTCAATTAAGCCTTGTTTGCCACCGAAGTAATGACTAATGAGCCCTGATGATAACCCTGCCAAGCCACTGATGGTATTGATCGTTGTATTGTGTAAACCATGACGTTCAACAGAGACCAAGGTTGCGTCGATTAGCTGCTGTTGTCTGACGGCTTTCATTGGTGGGCGCGGCATAAAAGGCAAAATCCTGAGTACTATTATTGTTAGTATTTCGTTGGTTCATTTGTTAATTGAACGTTCAATTAATAACAACTCTAATGGTTAGAGCTGTAACTATCAACCTTTATTCAGGATTGCGACTTGTGTCACAGATTTATTTTGCTGATTTATGCTGGAGGGCGTTTCGCGGCAAGTAACTGTTTTTTAACAAACAAAATGAATGCTTCATTGTTGTCAAAACCAGCTTAATTCCAGTTAAATTAATTTTTGTCAAAAAATAGTTTTAACCGTAATCTTTAATCTGAGGCGAGCCGGAACGTGGAGATCATTCGTGAACTGGATGTCTGGTTTCACTTCAGAAATCACTGATGTGCCCAGAGCGCTTTATCTTGTCTGGTATCGGGTAACTTGATCGCTGTAGCTTCTGCTTAAACGAACTGATTTGTTCTCTTTTTTGTACAAGTTTGAGTACCTATCACACTCACCGCCCGTGTCTTCTCGTATATTAGTTAAGCTGTTAAACTTTAAATTATTGCACTATTTAACTTCCTTGATCCCTACTCCGGGAAGTCAAGAGTGAAGCATGCAGATATCGGCATACCAGATAACAGGACGATAAATTCAATGACAAAAAAAATCATATTAGACACAGATCCGGGTATTGATGATGTAATGGCGATCCTGTTCGCAGAGGCACACCCAGAGATTGAGCTAAAGGCGATCACCACTATCTACGGTAACGTGACTATAGAGGGAGCGACTCATAATGCGCTTTATCTGAAACAGAAGTATCGACTACAGGCCGATGTTGCTCAGGGAGCGAGTAAACCTATCGTCAGACCGCCGGTTGGTCCAACCGTTGTGGTACATGGGGAGAGTGGCTTTGGTGATGTAGAAGTCCCTGCCGAGGTCGAGGGGGAAGCAGATGCCAGACCCGCGTATCAATATATTATCGATGCCGTTAAAGCTGAGCCTAAAGAGATCACGCTGGTGGCTATTGGTCCTTTGACTAACCTGGCGTTAGCCCTGCAAGCCGAGCCGGAAATTGTTAATCTGGTTAAGGAAGTGGTTATCATGGGCGGTGCATTCGGGGTGAACGATCACCGCGGTAATGTGACCCCCTATGCCGAGGCCAATATTCATGACGACCCTCACGCGGCCGACATCGTCTTCAGCGCCTCCTGGCCTGTGGTCATCATTGGGCTGGATGTCACCGAGCAGAGTTTCTTCACCGGAGACTACCTTGACAAGCTTCGTGATGATGCCGGTGAAGTCGGCCAGTTTATCTGGGACGTCAGCCGTTTCTATCTAAAATTTTATAAAGAGAAGGTTGGTCTGGATGCCTGTCATGTGCACGATCCATCGGCCATTGCCTATGTGATTGAACCTGAACTGTTTACCCTCAGGGAAGGGCCTGTGCGTGTGGTGACCGATGGACCTGCCGAAGGCATGACGATTCAGAAGTTTGATGGTCGTACGTATCTTCATGACGAATGGGAAAAGCATACACCACAGCGTGTTGGGGTTGCCGTGAAGGATGCCGAGTTGCTTGAGATTTATCGCCAGAGCATCATAGATTATGGTCGCAAAATGAGTTAATGATTTGAGTTATGCCTATTGGTATTAGATGCAATAGCGATTAGATGTAACCAGTACCTTGAAATGTCGGAGGCGTAGTGGAGAACACTACGCCTTTTTATTGCCAGCCTTCGAATGAAGGCTGGTTACATTTTCTTTTGGTTTATTGTTATTGGAGTGTGTGCTTGAAGGTCGTCCCTTCAATAGGGACTTATAGCCTGCGGCTCGCCTAAAGTGTGGATACTTCTTCGGGCCGCTGTGAAGCCATCCATGGCCGCTTAACGAAAACATCCTTGTTTTCGATACCCTCAGACGCATCCACACCTGGATATTCAAAAGAAGAGTTTCTCTCTTTGATTTGGCTTTATCCGCTATTTAGTAAAGTCTTAAGCAGGACTCATAAACACCCACGCATTTTTTTACCGACCATTTCTGGGTGTTTTTCTTCACGAAACAAAAAATTAATCCTTTTGAAGTAATGGGTTGTAGATGATAGTTTTACCTAACTGAGTAAGCAGCCTGGAACGTTACATGCTGCTATTGAATAAGCTTTTAGCAGTCTTAAGTCATGAGTAAATGTAAAGTATGCAACTGTGATCTTGGTGAGGTGCCAATGTGTTTTGGTAGTGGCTCACCAGCCGCACTTATTGTGCCTCCCGAAGAGTTTGACAAGCGAGTCGCCGAGAACGCAGACCAATGTATCGTCGATGGAGAGCACTATTTTGTGCGTGGTCACATAGAGCTCCCAGTTACCGATAGCGAAGAGGTATTTATCTGGTCTGTTTGGGTGTCTTTGAGTGAGGCAAGCTTTGAGCACTTGAGCGAGAATTGGGAAGCCGAAGGCAGGGAAAAATGTGCCCCCTATTTTGGTTGGCTATCAACCTCTCTGCCATGCTATCCAGATACTCAGCATCTAAAAACTAGCGTTCAGTCTCAAGCGGTTGGCCAAGTTCCGTTAATATCGCTTGAGCCTACTGAGCACCCACTATCACTAGAGCAGAAATCGGGCATTACAATGGAACGTGTGCATGAAATCGTTCATCAAGTTATGGCGCACTGAACAACTGCTAGCAAAACGTACAAGCGGGACAATTTTAAGCGCGGTTTCGCCGCAAAATGGCCCCTTCACTCTGCGTTAACGCACTCTGATTGTCATACTTTCCCTAATCAAAATCTCATGAGCTAGATTCAAATATCCAGCTCATTCTTGTCCAAAATAGTACAACAACCTGAGAATGTAAATCGAAGAGATAAACACTCAAGTGTAGATACGGCTGAGGACGTTGGTGGCATGGCGAGGTATCACTAAGTGATACTTTCCGAGCGAGAGATAGGGATATCGAACTGGCATTTAAACAGGGAGGTTGTTTGCCAAGGCAAAGCCCACAGGGCCGAAAATATTTCCTACAATTTACGGCATTCTCACCATCTGACCCATAAGAATATGGGAAATATCTTTGAAGCGTCAGGAACGCTTTAGACCATTGCGGTCTGACAGTACTTGCAACGATATCCATATCTAAAAGCCAGATCGGCATCCATGCCTCTCGTTCATAAGCTCAGAAACCAGCGGTTTCTATTCACCTTGCCGAAGAAGTATCTGCACATTCAGCGAGCCGCAGGCTATAGGCTAGTTTGAAGCCATGCCGTCCAATATCGAATTAAATACTCACCAAGTCAGAAGAATAAATGAAAGATATTTGAAACTTGTTATCGGACAAGTAACCAAGTCGCTGATGAGAGATCACAGTCGTGCCGCTACGAGGGCTGCATCAGGCATATTAGCAGCACCTTCCCGCTCGACGGCAAGCGATGCGTAAGCGTTGGCGTATTGTGCCGAGTCGTGCAGGGTATCCCCCTTGGCTAGACGGGCAACCAGGGCGCCGTTAAACGCATCACCAGCCCCAGTGGTGTCGGTGACGGCACATTTTATGGCGGCAACCTCTATGAAGCGCTCATTTTCATATAGAAGCACGCCTTGAGAACCACGAGTGATGACGACTGTTTCGACGCCCATCTGATTGATCTTCTCAGCCGCAAGTTTGGCGCTGCTGAGATCGGTGACCTCGATTCCCGTCATTAACGAGGCTTCGGTCTCGTTTGGCGTGATAACATCCACGAACGCTAACAGCTCCGGTGTCTGTTCATGATAAGGGGCTGGATTAAGCACCACTTTAACCCCATGGTTACGGGCTATCATCATGGATTGCCTGATGGCATCGATATTGTTCTCGAGTTGAGTCAGAAACAGATTTGCGCCGACAATATGTTGCTCGGCTTGCATGATCTCATCTTGAGTTATTTCGGTGTTGGCACCCGAATGCACAGCTATCATATTTTCGCCTGTCTGCTCACAGACATAGATAAGGGCATTGCCTGTTGGAGCGGTCTCTGATTCGACGATAATGGTATTATCAATACCTGTTCCGGCGAGATGTTCTTTAGCAAAGTGGCTGAATTGATCTTTGCCTATCTTAGTCATAAAGGTGACGTTGGCCCCGGCTTTCGCCGCCGCATAGGCTTGGTTTGCTCCCTTGCCACCTGCGCCAATATTGTTACTCAACGAATGCAGAGTCTCACCCGGTTGCGGGAAACGCTCCAATTTTGCGACGATATCGACGTTGAAGGAACCGAGTATAAAAATCTTATTTTTCATTTTGTTGACCCCATTGTTTATGAGGCTCTGGGTCATAAGACTTGATAAAGAGCTGCTTGCAGTTAACTGAGACAGTAAGCTATCCAGACAATATTTATCGGCATCGAATTCAGCAGAACCTTGTACACCGCCATGAGTCCTTATCACTTGCTTCTCTTGCTCAAGATGTACCAGATCACAACGAATGGTCTTTGGCGTCACCTGAAGCAACTTGGCTAATTGTGCATTTGATAAGGTTTTATGTTCGCTGAGCAGTTTTAAGATTACTGTCAGTCTTTCATTTCGGCTTAGTTTGTTCATAGGATCGAATATACGCGTCGCGTTTCAGTGAGGCTGTGATTAAGATGAAAGCTTAGCATGTAAAACGCACCACTTGGTTCGTTTTATCATGGGTTCCCTCTCTTCTGTTTAGCCGTTTGCACTTGCTCAGTTATATCTCGTTGATGTTTGCAGACAAAAAAATGCGCATCGTTAGATGCGCTAAAATCACAAGTAAAAGGGTTGTAGAACTATTCTCGAAGCTGAGCTAATAAATCACGCTTCGAAACTAATCTTCGAAAAAGTTTAGTATGCCTAGGGCGGCATCGCGTCCCTCGGCGATGGCGGTAACCACCAGATCAGAACCCCTTACCATGTCGCCGCCGGCAAAGATCTTAGGATTGGTGGTTTGAAAGGGGTTATCACTCGCTTTAGGGGCAATAACGCGTCCCCATTCGTCTAAGTCGATATTATGGTCTTTAAGCCAATCTGCCGGGCTGGGTTGGAAGCCAAATGCGATGATGATGGCATCGGCGTCGAGTAGGGCTTCGCTGCCCTCGATAACCTCAGCACGTCGGCGTCCACTGTCATCAGCGGCGCCCATCTTTGTTTCTACGCACTCAATACCAGTAACTTGGCCGTCTTGAGTCTTAATCGCGACAGGCTGCCTGTTAAAGAGAAATTGAACACCTTCCTCTTTGGCATTTTGTACTTCGCGGCGTGAACCAGGCATATTTTCTTCATCGCGGCGGTAGGCACACGTGACCTCTTTAGCGCCTTGACGTATGGCGGTACGAACGCAATCCATGGCGGTGTCACCACCTCCGAGTACCACTACTTTCTTACCCTCAAGGCTAAGATAAGGGGACTCTTCATCAGTCGTTCCCATGATGTGGTGGGTATTACCGATAAGGTAGGGCAGGGCCTGATAGACACCTTGCGCGTCTTCGCCGGGTAAGCGGGCCTTCATTGCGGTATAGGTTCCCATGCCGAGGAAAACGGCATCGTATTCGTTAAGCAGATCATCGAACGGACGATCTTTACCTATCGTTGTGCCTAACCTGAACTCTATTCCCATTCCTTCGAGGACCGAACGGCGAGTCGCCATTACCGACTTGTCGAGTTTAAATGAAGGAATGCCATAGGTAAGCAGTCCACCTATCTGTGGGTTTTTATCGAACACGACGGCATTGACACCGTTGCGCGCTAATATGTCGGCGCAGCCAAGTCCGGCAGGGCCCGCACCTATGATGGCGACGCGCTCTTTTCTTGGTGTGACCTGGCTGAGGTCCGGTTTCCATCCTTGAGCGATGGCGGTATCGGTTATGTATTTTTCGACATTACCTATGGTCACTGCACCAAACTCATCGTTTAAGGTACATGCACCCTCACATAGGCGGTCTTGAGGACACACCCGGCCACAGATCTCTGGCAGGGTGTTGGTCTCATGTACTAAATCTGCAGCCTCTAAGATGCGTCCCTGCTCCGCGAGCTTCAACCAGTTTGGTATGTAGTTATGGAGCGGACATTTCCACTCACAGTATGGGTTGCCACAATCTAAACATCGGTCCGCTTGCTCATTGACCTGAGTCTGAGCAAAGGGTTGGTATATTTCAATAAACTGCGTAGCACGCTTCTTAACAGGGTGTTTTACAGGATCTTTACGATCGACTTCGATAAATTGAAAATCATTACTCATCAGTACTTACCCCGCTATCACTTTGAGTTCAGGTTGTGATTGCTCGAGTCTTAGTAGATCTGAGACTGGAACGTTTTTAGGTTTAACCAATACGAAGCAGTCCAGCCAATTTTCAAAATCGGTTAACAGCATCTTGGCATGCTCACTGCCGGTTTCGGCAACATGCTCCTCGATCAAGCCTTTCAGGTGTTGCTGATGTATGGGGGACGCTAACTTTTGAATATCCACCAGTTCAGTGTTGACCCGGCGATTGAATCGTCCGAACCGGTCAAATACATAGGCAAAACCACCCGTCATGCCAGCGCCAAAGTTAACGCCTGTTTTACCCAGCACGACGACAATACCCCCGGTCATATATTCACAACCGTTGTCACCCAGGCCTTCGATAACTGCCGTTGCTCCCGAGTTTCTTACGCCAAAGCGCTCGCCGGCGATGCCAGCTGCGAACAGTTTTCCGCCCGATGCACCATAGAGGCAGGTATTGCCGATAATAGAGGAACGCTCACTCTGGAAGGTGCTGCCTAATGGGGGATGAATGGTGATCTTACCGCCCGACATGCCTTTACCTACGTAGTCATTACCATCACCACAGAGAGTAAGGTCGAGACCGGGGCTGTTCCATACACCGAAGCTTTGTCCGGCGCTGCCATTAAACTTCAAGCGGATCGGTGCTTTAGCGCCTTCCTTGCCCACCGTTTTCGCGATAAAGCCTGAAAGCGCGGCGCCAACCGAGCGATCTGTGTTGTTGATATCGAACCTTGCATCAATACTGAGCCCCTGTTCTACCGCCTCTCTGGTCTTTTCAAGGATCTTGATGTTTAACTTGCCAATGTCCGATGGCGGGTTTATCTCCTGCCAGGTTCGAGCAGAGCCCTCTGGGATCTTCGGAGTGTATAAGATTGGGCTGAGATCGAGTCCCTGTTGTTTTAGTGTGTCACCTTCGAGTGCCGCTAACCATTCGCTTCGACCCACGAGATCTTCAAACTGTGTAACCCCCAGTGCGGCCATCCACTCTCTGATCTCTTCGGCAACGAATTCGAAATAGGTCATGACGCGCTCGGGCAGACCATGATAGTGCTCATTTCTGAGTGTTTCATTTTGAGTGGCCACACCGGTTGCACAGTTATTCAGGTGACAAATTCGCAGGTACTTACAACCCAGCGCGATCATTGGTACCGTACCGAAACCGAAGCTTTCTGCACCTAATAGTGCGGCTTTTATCACATCGCGGCCGGTTTTTAATCCGCCATCGACCTGAAGTCGGATCTTATGACGAAGGCCGTTTTGAACCAGTGACTGATGAACCTCAGCAAGGCCCAGCTCCCACGGGCTACCGGCATATTTAACCGATGTAATAGGGCTGGCACCTGTACCGCCATCATAACCTGAGATGGTTATCATATCGGCATAAGCCTTAGCCACGCCGGTTGCGATGGTGCCGACACCGGGTTCTGATACCAGTTTGACCGAGATGAGTGCCTTAGGGTTTATCTGTTTTAGATCGAAGATAAGCTGTGCCAGATCTTCAATCGAATAGATATCATGATGTGGAGGCGGCGAAATTAGCGTGACCCCGGGGCGGGCATTACGCAGCGCTGCAATCTCAACGCTGACCTTATGCCCCGGAAGCTGTCCGCCCTCACCGGGTTTTGCGCCTTGTGCCACCTTAATTTGCAGTACTTCGGCATTCATCAGGTAGTGCGCAGTAACGCCGAATCGGCCTGACGCGATCTGTTTAATTGCCGAGTTACGTTCTGAATTGAAACGGGAAGGATCTTCTCCGCCCTCTCCAGAGTTGGAGCGACCACCCAGACGGTTCATGGCAACAGCCAGGGCCTCATGGGCTTCGGGACTGAGTGCGCCAATACTCATGGCTGCACTATCGAATCTTGGGTAGAGCGTATCGGCAGACTCGACGGTATCGATTTCAATCGGGTCCAACTTGCCACTTATCTCGATGAGATCTCGCAGCGTCGCGACGGGCCTGTTATCGACAAGCTCTGTAAATCGTTTATAGGCCGGATAATCTCTGTCTTTCAGGCAAGCTTGAAGGGTATTGACGACATCTGGATTAAAGCAGTGGTATTCCCCCCCCTCAACATACTTAAGCAAACCGCCCTGACTCAATGGCTGATGTGCTCTGAATGCGTGCTTATGAAGCAGTACCTGATCTTGTTCGAGGAGTTCGAAGCTTGCACCTTCGATACGGCTTACTACGCCATTGAAGCACAAATCGACCACATTCGATGCCAGACCGATAGCCTCAAACTGTTGACAGCATCGGTAGGAGGCGATGGTGCTTATGCCCATCTTAGACATGATCTTTCTCAGACCCTTGTCGATACCATGACGGAAGTTGAGCAACAGATGACTCGTGTCTGAGACATTATTGAGTTTAGCGAGTGCCGAGATGGACTCATAGGCCAAATAGGGGTAGATAGCCGTGGCGCCGAAGCCAAGTAACACGGCAAAGTGATGAGGGTCACGAGCCGAAGCCGTTTCTACTATGATGTTGGTATCACAGCGCAGGCTCTTATTAACCAGAACATGTTGAACCGCACCAACGGCCATGGCCGCAGGGACAACCTGTTTGGAGTCTGCGGTCGCCCTGTCTGACAGTATGAGTAGAGTCGTGCCGGTGCGAGCCAGTCTTTCCGCTTCATCACAGATGCGTTTCACCGCATTTTCAAGCCCTTCGTCTAAGTCGTAGTTAAGATCTACCGTATTTGCGCGATAGTAGGTCGAGTCCAGTGCCATCAGCTGGTTGAAGTCGCTAAAAAGCAATACCGGCGAGTTAAACATTACCCGATACGCATGACCTGTAGTTTCATTGAATAGGTTCTGTTCGCGCCCGACACAGGTCGAGAGAGACATGACATGCTTCTCTCTGAGTGGATCGATAGGCGGATTAGTGACCTGGGCAAATTTTTGTCTGAAATAATCATAGATGGTACGGGATTTCTTAGATAGCACGGCCATAGGGGTATCGTCACCCATGGAGCCTGTTGCCTCTTCACCTTTTTGAGCGAGTACCCAGATAACCTGTTCGAGCTCTTCACGGGAATACCCGAAATGCTTCTGATATTGCAGTAGCTGAGCGTCGGAGAATTCACAAACTCCTAGCTCCTCTTTCGGCATCTCTTCGGCCGGGGTCAATGTCCGACTGTTTTTGGCCATCCACTCTTTGTATGGGTGACGGCGTTTGAGATCGTTATCAATCTCAAACGAAGAGTAGAGCTGGCCGTTTAAGGTGTCGAGTACCAGTAGCTCACCGGGGCCGACGCGACCCTTCTCAACGACTTCATCGGGAGCATAATCCCAGATCCCCACTTCGGAGGCCAGGGTGAGTATTCTGTCTTTGGTGATCACATAGCGTGATGGACGTAAACCATTTCGATCGACAGCGCAGGCCGCATGCCTGCCGTTTGTCATTACGATACCGGCGGGGCCATCCCAGGGCTCCATATGCATGGAGTTGAAATCGTAGAAGGCTTTGAGCTCTTCATCCATCTCCGGATTACTCTGCCATGCTGGTGGTATTAACAGGCGCATGGCCCGGTATAGATCCATACCGCCTGCCAACAGCATCTCAAGCATGTTATCGAGCGATGAAGAGTCGGATCCTGTTTCGTTGACGAAAGGCGCGGCTTGCTGGAGATCGGGCAACAGAGGGGCGTTAAACTTGTATGCACGCGCACGTGCCCACTGCCTGTTGCCTGTAATTGTGTTTATTTCACCATTATGGGCCAGGTATCGGAAGGGTTGCGCCAGTGGCCATTTAGGTGATGTATTGGTAGAAAATCTCTGATGGAAAAGACAGATAGAACTCTGGAGCCTGATATCGGCAAGGTCCAGATAGAATTCGGGAAGATCGACAGGCATCATCAAGCCTTTATAGACGATGACCTGACCCGATAAACTGGCAACGTAGAAATCTTTATCATGGGGGAGTTGTTGCTCTAAACGGCGTCTGGCCATATAGAGGCGACGTTCAAGATCTTTCTCTCGCCATCCAATGGGAGCGTTAATCAGTACCTGAAAAATCTGTGGCTGACTCTCTTTACCTATCGGTCCCAGTACCTCGGGGTTTACGGGGACCTTTCTCCACCCTGCAACGCTTAGGGTCTCTTTTTCTAATTCTCGTTCTAATAAGACTTTAGCTTCATCGGCGAGCTGTTTATCCTGGCTAAGGAAAAACATACCAACGGCAAATTTACGGCTCAGGTGCCAATCATTTTCGGCTGCAATGGCTTCGAAGAATTTTATCGGAAGTTGCATAAGTAGACCGCAGCCGTCACCCGTACGTCCATCGGCGGCGATGCCACCACGATGCTTCATGCGATCCAGGCCATGTATTGCCGTTCTTACTATTCGATGGCTTGGTTCACCGTCCATTTGGGCTATCAGACCAAAACCGCAATTATCCCGCTCGAAACTGGGGTGATATAAGCTCATACAAAAAACTCCCTAAACTTTAACTAAATACTTCTCGGGATTAGTATAGATATTCACCCGAACGATCCAAATTACCGCCAGAATTGGAAAAGGTCAAACCAAAAGATTGCATAAAAGTTAAGTCGTTTATGCTGTTTAATACGCAAGTATTAATGATTGACGTTTACGTAAGCTGTAAAAGCGGTTGTATAACGTTATGAATAAAAAGAATTTTAGAAAGGTGGTATACGTGTATTTACGAAAGTGTAACAAATTTGATGTTTAATTTTTTTTCGGGAAAGTGATTTTTTTTGCACGTACAGTGAATGTTTTTGTGATTTCGCGTTTGAGTAGTTATGCGGTGTAAGTGATTTTTGTTTGGTTTTTATTATAAGTAAGTGCTGGATCACGTTATTTCTTGCTATTCGGGTATAGGTGAGATTATCCACAATCTTTGATATGACTCGAGGTTTGTGAATGGTAAATAGATTAGAATAGTGTAATTAAATGCTGTGAGTGAGTGCTTTGTGGGTCTGGATCAGTACGTATATACATTTGGTGTGTTTTGTAAGAATCAATTTGGTGAAAGATTAAGAAAGTTAACCATTGATGCCAAGTTTACCTGTCCAAACAGAGATGGCACCTTGGGTAAGGGAGGCTGTACCTATTGTAATGTTGCCTCTTTTAACCACGAACATGGCACAGAGCTATCAATTCAAGAGCAGCTTAATCAAGGTCGAGAGCGGGTTGCGGGACGATCTTCTAAATATATCGCTTATTTTCAAGCGTATACCAGTACCTATGATGAATACCGAGTATTAAAAAATAAATATGATGAAGCGATTAAAGATCCTGACATCGTAGGACTCTGTGTAGGTACCAGGCCGGATTGTGTTTCCGATGATGTGATTGAGTTACTGGCATCGTACCAAGCTCGAGGCATAGAGGTGTGGCTCGAGCTTGGTCTGCAATCAGCAAAAGACAAAACACTTAAACGTATCAATAGAGGCCACCTAATGGCTGATTATATCGATACAGTTACGCGAGCTCGCGCACGCGGTATTAAGGTCTGTACTCATCTTATTCTTGGACTACCCGGCGAAGAGCATCAGGATTACCTGAATAGTTTACATGCCGTTTTGGCGGCAGGCGTCGATGGGTTAAAACTGCATCCACTGCATATTGTCGAAGGCAGTACCATGGCAAAAGCATGGCGCAACGACAGACTGAAACTGCTAACGGTGGAAGAGTATGCTTACAGCGTTGGTGAGATGATCCGAAACACACCAAAAGATATTATTTTTCATAGGGTAACAGCCTATGCGAAAAAACCTATGTTACTTGCTCCCGATTGGTGTGCTTTTCGCTGGAATGGCCTTGTAGCCATAGTGAATGATTTGAAAGCCAAGGGTGACCAAGGAAGCTATTTGATTTCTAAGCTAAAAGTTGAATAAGGTACTCAATTAGGCGAATTAAGTAGCAGGTTTGATTAAACATTAGTTAAAAGATGGTTAAAAAATGATGGTTTTCACTGACATATTGCTCAATTAGTTGCGCCAGCAATTATAGCGGGTATTATGTGGTAAATTAGTCTTTAAACAGTCAGAATTTTTGAGAGGTGCCTTAATATGGCCACAGCTGAGATTGAATCAATATTGGATCTTAATACACTAGAGCAGTACTGCAGTGCTATTGGTGCGGGCACTTTGCTAAAGAGTGTCGTCTTATTTGAGCAGCTAATGCCGGAATATGTAGGGAACTTAGTTAATGCTAAGGAAGCGCAAGACAAAGATACTTTATGCTCCGAGGCTCATAAGTTTAAAGGTGCCGCAGGTTCGGTTGGTCTGAAACGAATTCAGCAATTTGCTCAACTTCTTCAGCATGGCGAAGATGCAGCTTGGGCAAGCGAGCACGATACCTGGTTACAAGCTATTGTTGATAACGCGAGTCAAGATTTGGCCGAACTTAAGCAATATCTTGAATCTAAAGTTTAAAGCCTGATCTCATATTCTCTTCTGCTTTTCATGGTAGAGTTTTACCAGAGAAAGAGAAGTAAAAAAGCGCTAATGAAACAGAGTTTCATTAGCGCTTTTTTATTGCCTATTCACCCTCATGTCGGTTATCGCCTTGTTCTCTATTATCTATCTTCAATACTTATACCAATCAGTATAAAGATGTGATCGCTCAGCGAGAGTTTAGCGCTTCTGAGGCAAGGTCATTAATTGCTCCTGCATAAATGACATTTGCAACATCCATGTTGCTCGCAGCGAGTGAAGAGCATAGTTGCTCTACGTTTAAGCTCGTTAACACAGCATCTGAAGCGCTAAAACTCGCCTTTCAGGAGTGTTTTTTTCTGCCTAATTCCTCGTTGAATAACTTCACAAGGGATCACCATTGCATCATCTATTCGCCTTGAATTAGTTTGAAAAAAATAACTCTGAGTAGATCACTTTCTTATACTGATTGGTATTATACCTATTGGTATCATAAGATTTGAGGGATGTTTGATAACTTGAACGTCAGTTATTCTTCGCACCATCATTGAGCCGTCGTTTATCGTTTTATTTAGGCTGGCATCACATTATGAACTCATTTTCGAATCCTAACCCACTCGTTTTATGGTAGAGTTAAATAGAATATTTTGATGACAATTACTGTTGGTAATCGATTTTATGAAACATTTGCCTAGTTTAAAAAACCTCTTTTATTTGGTTAACTTACATCACGAGCAGAACTTTAATCGGGCTGCAAAGGTGTGCCATGTGAGTCAATCGACACTCTCTAGTGGCATTCAAAATCTGGAAGAGCAGCTAGGCCACCAGTTAATTGAACGAGATCATAAGTCCTTCATTTTTACTGCTATTGGTGAAGAAGTTGTTCAGAGGTCGAGAAAGTTGCTTACCGATGTCGATGATCTTGTCGAGTTGGTTAAGCATCAGGGAGAGCCGATGACCGGAGATATCCGTCTGGGTTGTATTCCTACTATTGCGCCATTTTTATTGAGTCGAGTTGTCAAACATTGTCAAAAGAGCTATCCGGATCTGACTCTTTTTTTGAAGGAGGACACGACCGAACGCCTTCTCGATGCTTTAGGTAAAGGGGAGTTGGATCTACTGCTTCTGGCCTTACCTGTCGATACGAGTGGTTATCACAGCATGAAGGTCGGCATCGATCCGTTTAAACTTGTGGTACATGAAGAGTTAGCGGATGAGCTTCATGAGCCTTTAGATTTCAAATCTTTCCCTGACGAGAGTATTTTTCTTCTTCAAGCCGAGCACTGTATTACCGGTCATGCAATAACAGCCTGTCAGCTGGGGGATAGTGCCAAGGTTAATCCATTTGCCGCGACAAGCTTGCATACTCTGGTGCAGATGGTAAACAGTAAGTTAGGCACCACGTTTCTGCCTCAGATGGCCATCGACTCTGGAATATTGAATGATACGGAGTTAAGTGTCATGCAGCCTCCGGGAGATGCGCCCTATAGAGATATTGGCTTGGTTTGGCGACAGACCTCCAGCCGAATTTTAACCTTCAGAACGTTAGGACTAGCGATTCAAAATCTGCTGGAAGGAAGGCAAGAGTAGCCTTGTACCAAGAAATTTGCTGTCAGTCATTATTGGATCATTGACAGCGTTTTTATTCTTTTATCTTTAGATAGATGCCTAAATAGAGCCGACTGAGTTAGCACTGATTTACAACACCCAACTATCAATCGCTTGCTCAGGGCCTTATCCGCGTCTAGGGGAAACACCAAAGACATCGGTCGAATGTTGTTTTCCTTTCAACTTAATCGGGCCTAAGTTGTTTAGAACATACTGGCTGCTATCTTTCTCAATTCTGGACTCTAATGCGCCAGAGATAAGCATTCTCTGTCCGAGAGGGTTACATTGATCTTGTAATCTCGCCAGTGTGTTGAGAACGTCACTGAAGAAACTAATCTCCTGTTTCTGAACTCCGACTACGGCCGCGACAACTTGACCACAATGAGCGGCAGCTTTGAACTTAGGAACAAAACCATATTGCTCTTCGAAATACTGACGTTGCCAATTGAGTTGCTGACTGAATTCAAAGTAGATATTGAAACTTCTATCTTTAAGGATCCCGTCTTCGAGCGGCCAATGTATTAAGACTGCATCGCCCATATAACGATAAATTTCGGCTTCATTATTCGTTACGGTATCGGCAAGAAGGCTGAAACTATCTTGTATTAAGCGACTGAATCGATAGTCGCCTAATGATTCTGCATGGGTCGTCGAGGCTACCATATCCAGATAGAGGAAAAGCCTCTGTTCATATCTTGGTTTATGGTACTTTCCAAGGCCAATATTGAGTAAAACTCGAGGTCCTACTAAAAGCGCCATCTGTTCGATAAAGGCTAAACCCACTCTGACAACAACTAAGTAAATGATTAGCGCCTGAAATGATGGACTGTAAAGTATATGAGCCGTTAACATCTGCCTCAAGGTGGCCATGTGGTTTTCTATGGCCCACATATTCAGGAACTGAGTTATATAGGCGAGAGTGGTTGCCCCAAGCAGAAGGAAAAGGCCTTTGAAGATAACTGAGAAAATATAGGGAAGTCTGTTTATCGCGCTAAAGTCGGCAATGAGGTTAGACATCCAATGTAAACTACCGAATATGATCCCCATATAGATCGCTAGCGTGGCGAGATCGACACTGCCAGTTGCCCACTGTGGAAGTTCGGGTGCTTGTGCATATCGAAAAAACACAAACGACGCCATGGCAATTCCCCAAGCGAAAATCGCAAAAATTAGTTTTTTTGCTTGTATACGTGCTTTCACTGTATCAGGGGTATCCAATGCGTCGTTCTTTATTCAGGATGCGGTAGTTTATAGAAAATCCCCCTATGATTTCCACTAGTATTTGTGATCTTTGTCAAATCAGAGCGAGTTATGTACATAAACAGGCTTTAAATACAAAATGTGAGCCATGTAGATGGCTAGATGAAGTGATTTCTCATTTTATATCTACTTAGGGGTAACACCTAATTAGGCGAATAAGTCTTATTCTGTGAGTTTAATTGTTATCGCCTACCACTTTTAAGGTAATGCCATCGGCGTTTAACATAGAGGCATTAACCAAAAAAACGCGCGAGAATGGCTTGTGTAAACTGGGTTTTCAGGTAGAAGCCTCTGGGGTTGGTCAAAGTTGTAGAACCATCCTTAGCAATACTTTGTGTGACCGAACGGCTGTTTGCTCCCTTAGGTCTAAGTTGAAGCACTTCCCCATGTCTTGCGGTAAGCTGTTGAACTTGCCCCAGTGAGATAAATTCCATTATCTCTTCCCAGTCCTGCTTTAAAAGTGCGAGTTCATCTGAGTTCGGTGTCCAGAGTATTGGTGTTCCAATTTGCCTGTCGGCCACAGGTATCTGTCTTTCACCTTGCACGGGCACCCAAAGAACAGTTTGGAGTTTATGGCACACCACGCTGTTTTCCCAGGTTAAGCCTTGAATGTCGACTAAGGGAGCGACGGTTACGTAGGTCGTTTCCATTGGCTTTCCCTTACTATCGATAGGGATAGTTTTAAGTTCGATGCCCAGGTGCAGGAAGTCCTGCTCAGGCTTCGATCCGGCAATGGCACCGAGCTCATGTTCGATGAGTTGGCCAACCCAACCTTTATCTCTTTTCAAATTGGCAGGGGTCGATAAACCGTGTGAGTCGGCGAGTTGGCCCAGTGTCAGACCAGCCATGTTATTGGCTCGCAGCATTAACTCTTCGATACTGTGGGGAGGTTTTGGTGTCGTTTTCATTAAATCAATTTTACCTGAGATTTTTGAGAGATCAATTAGTGGTCAAAAAATGCTCTCGCTATCCTGTGTTAATAACTATTTCTAAATCGCTTGCCTTAAGTTATTGATAAAAAACATTAACCGCAATTCTGTTTTCAATATTTCAGTGCTTTTTATTCCTCGCATTTTTTTACCCCCTGCTTTTCCAACATAGTTATCCACAGATTTGTTGGATAACTTACACTTATTCATGAGCTAACTCGAAAATATTGAGATGTCAAACAGATAATTGTGCAATATATTTCTTGATTTCGCTAAATTCCGACTTTGCCTGTGAATAACCTACTGAATTAAATTTCTCAGTTATCCAAACAATACTTACCGGTCAAAAAATGTGCATGTATATAGCTTTGTTTACCACACTCCTCGAGGCTCATGTGTATCTTGTTGTTATTAAGAGGTATTCGTTGGCTTGGTCAGAAGGTATGACTCGATGGGAACTGTTGGAATAATATCATATCAACCACTATAAATAAGTTTCGAACAGAGATATCCACAGATTTTGTGGATATAATCGGTTTTTAACTTTAGGTTCTGTTGATAAAAGTTGATGTTTAAGTTTTTTATCCAAGGAACTTGTGTTATTCGGTATTTGCCGCAGGGCGTGCTTTGTGAAACAATCGTTGGATTAAAATTGTTAATTGACGGAGTCCATGTGATTGATAGTGACGGCTTTCGCGCAAATGTGGGCATCATTATCTGTAATCGCTTTGGGCAGGTTATGTGGGCTAGAAGATTTGGTCAACATTCCTGGCAATTTCCTCAGGGTGGGGTCGATGAAGGCGAAACACCTGAAGAGGCGATGTTTAGAGAGTTGTACGAAGAGGTTGGATTAAGGCCTGAACATGTTCAGATATTAACTTCTACCCGCTCTTGGTTACGTTACAGATTACCCAAACGTTTAATAAGGCAAGATAGTAAGCCTGTGTGTATAGGGCAGAAGCAAAAATGGTTTTTGTTACAGCTCAAGAGTAATGAGAGTGCAATTGATCTCAATGCTTGCGGTCATCCTGAGTTCGATGATTGGCGTTGGGTCAGTTATTGGTACCCGGTAAGGCAGGTTGTCTCATTTAAAAGAGATGTGTATAGAAAGGTGATGAAAGAGTTTGCTCCAACGGCACTCCCATTTCAAACGAGAGAACATCATCATAGCAGGAGAGGCAGGCGACGTTAGTCGTCGAATATGAGGCTATAGAACCACAAAGTCTATACTGGGTCGTTATTAAATGAAGTTATAGGAGGTTTAAGTCGGTGCTGAAAACGCTAAGAGATATTACCCAGGCCGTTGCGGCGGCTCAAGATCTCCATTCTTCGCTCGAGTTACTCGTTTCTCAAACTAAATCAGCGATGGCGACTCAATGCTGCTCTATCTACCTGTTAGAGGGGCAAGAACTTGTATTATCTGCAACCGACGGTCTGGATCCCGATGCCGTTGGCCAGGTAAGAATGCCCCTTTCTGAAGGTTTGGTCGGTCTCGTGGCCGAGCGCGAAGAGCCTATCAATCTGGCGGACGCGAATCAGCATCCGAGATTTAAAAGATTTGTTGAAGCCGAAGAGGAGAGCTTTAAGGCTTTTCTGGCTGTACCGATAATATATCAAAAAAATGTTCTGGGGGTTTTAGTCGTTCAGCAAGCCGACACTCGTCAATTTGATGAAGGTGAAGAGGCTTTTCTTATGACTTTAGCGGCGCAGCTCGCTATGGCAATAAGGCATCTGAAGATAAAAGCCGAAGTGAAGTGTTCTCCCGACCTTCTTCACTTTACCGGTACATCGGCCGCCAATGGTGTTGCTATTGCCCATGCCCTCGTCCTCGGTGGTCAGATTGCACTAGAGCAACCACAAAATCGAACTTCTGATATTGCCCATGAAGAGTCCAGATTGAATTTGGCGATTGAAGCGTGTAAAGACACACTGACTTCATTGTCACAACGTTTCGATCAGGAGCAAGATAACGAAGTCGTCTCCATATTTTCTGCACTTCAACAGTTACTCAATAACGCCAGTCTTGGTGGCGAATATATTAAAGAGGTTCGCGAAGGCTGGTGTGCAGTATCAGCGGTGAGCCGAGTGTCTCTAAGATACATTGAACAGTTTACCCAGATGCAGGATCTTTACCTAAAGGAACGTGCGGGCGATATTCGCGATCTGGGCTTGCGGGTGCTGAGGCTGCTGATTGAGCCTCAGAGGATGGAGTTAGAGCCTGATGTGCCGGTTATCCTCGTTACCAAGGAAGCCGACGCAACTATGCTTGCCGAGTTTCCTAGGCATAAGTTAGTCGGTATTGTCACTGAGCTCGGTGGCGTTAACTCTCATGCCGCTATTCTGGCCAGGGCGTTGGGCGTCCCGGCAATTATCGGCGTAGAAGGTGTGCTATCTGCCGGTATCGACAAGAAGTTACTTATCATTAATGCCAATCGTGGACAACTTCTGGTCTCGCCAACACCACCATTGATTGCCGAGTACCGAAACCTGATCTCTGCCGAAAAAGCCCTGCAGAACAGATATGCTCAAGAGTTAGATCTTCCGGCAGAAACTCTGGACGGTAAAAGAATTCACCTGTACCTCAATGCCGGTTTATTAAGTAGTTTAGCGTCAGAGATTGCCAATGGCGCGGATGGCGTCGGTCTGTATCGAACAGAAATCCCTTTCATGTTGCATCAAAGGTTTCCCAGTGAATCTGAGCAGGTAAAAGTTTATCAACAGGTGCTCGAAGCGGCGAATGACAGGCCGGTTGTCATGCGCACCTTAGATGTTGGCGGTGACAAGCCCTTGTCCTATTTTCCGATTAACGAGGAAAACCCTTTTTTAGGCTGGCGTGGTATAAGACTCTCTTTGGATCATCCTGAACTGTTTCTTGTACAGCTCAGGGCGATGATACAGGCTGGAGATGAAAAAGAGCAGCTGCATATCTTGCTGCCTATGGTCAGTAATCTAGAGGAGATCGATCAGGCTATCGCCTATCTTGAGCAAGCTTACAATGAACTGAAAAATGATGTTAATAAGAATATCGTAAGACCAAAACTTGGGATTATGCTGGAGGTCCCGGCCCTGCTTTATCAACTTGCCGAGGTGGCAAGGCGGGTTGATTTTGTCTCTGTAGGCTCTAACGACTTGACCCAATACTTGTTGGCGGTGGACAGAAATAATCCTCGAGTGAGCACCCTGTATGATTGCTACCATCCTGGAATACTAAGGGCACTGAAACGCGCTCGGTTTGATTGTTGGCAATATAACCTTCCCGTCAGTGTGTGTGGCGAGTTGGCTGGTGAGCCCATCGGCGTTATCTTACTCGTTGCTATGGGATACGATCAGCTGAGTATGAATCAGGGGAGCTTAGCCAGGATCAATTACTTGCTTAGAAGGGTGTCTCATTCCGATCTTAGTGAATTGCTTCAGATGGCACTGACGCTAACCTCAGGGCAAGAGGTTAGGGAGTTGGTCAGGGAGTATTTCGAATCTCGGGAGTTAGGAGCAATTCTTAACTAAATCCATGTCTGTTAATTAAGCGATTGGTTCGACGTTGACTTGCTCTCTTCTGGTTTAGTTTTCAGCTTGTCTTTATGTGCATCAATGAGGGTTAAAAGGTCTATTCGTGGATAATTTAATTTGGTTTTTTATTAGCTGCCTGGGTTTAGGGGCTTTTGTAGGCTTTATGGCGGGTCTGTTAGGCATAGGTGGCGGGATTATTGCCGTGCCTGTGCTTCTCTATCTGTTGCCATCGGCTGGCTTTGAGCTGGGGGTGTTGCCCCATGTGGCCATTGCCACATCGCTTTCTGCGATTATTTTAACCTCCTGTTCCTCGGCCTTAGCGCACCATCGACGCGGCAATATTCCATGGCCCCTGTTTAAACCTATGTTGCCCGGGTTGATTTTAGGGGCTTCTTGTTCCGGGTTTATCTCTCACGCGATTAGCGCAGAGACCCTGCAACAGACCTTTGCAATATTCGTGATTTTGATGGCGGTTCAGATGGTGTTTCCTCTTCGGGTCGCTGGCGAAGATAAACCCTTGCCCGCCGCTTCAACATTGTTTATTGCCGCTGCTGCGATTGCCTCGTTTGCCGCCTTGATGGGGATCGGTGGTGGGATACTCTTAGTTCCATTTTTAAGCTGGTGTGGCCTTCAGATGCGTAATGCCATCGGTTTCTCGGCGGCATCGGGTGTGTTTATCGCACTATTTGGCAGTGTAGGTTATGTGCTGGCGGGGTGGAGTGTGACCGATTTACCGCCCGGGACATTAGGTTACGTCTATCTGCCAGCGCTTTTGGGGATCATCATCACTTCAGTCACTATGGCGCCTGTTGGTGTCAAGGCCGCGACTCATTGGCCTACGCCTATCCTGAAAAAGATATTTGCCGTATTGCTTATTCTTACGGGGATCAAGTTAGCCTTAGCTTGATGTTTAAACCTCTCATAGCCATTGAATCGAAAGACCTTGGGCTGCTAATCAGGTGATTTGGCACTAATACGATTAGCTTTGCACCACGGCCTTGACCGCCCCTTGAATACTCAAATTTTTTAATCGAAATGTTATTAGCAACTCATCGAGATTAAGTTAGAATTAGCGGGTTTTTATCTTATATTTAGAAAAGTGCCGTCAGAGGGTAAGTTGTAATGAAACAGTATTTAGAGCTATGTAACAGAATTATCAATGAAGGCACTTGGATTGAAAATGAGCGAACGGGTAAACGATGTCTGACAGTCATCAATGCCGATCTTACCTATAACGTCGGTAATAATGAATTTCCTCTGATCACAACCCGAAAAAGTTTCTGGAAGAGTGCAATCGCAGAGATGCTCGGCTATATTCGCGGTTATGATAATGCGGCCGATTTCCGTGCTCTGGGCGCTAAGACCTGGGATGCCAACGCCAATGAAAACCAGGCGTGGTTAAATAACCCACATCGTAAAGGCGTCGATGACATGGGGCGCGTTTATGGTGTGCAAGGGAGGGCGTGGAGTAAGCCTGACGGTGGCACAATCGATCAATTAAAGAAAATTGTCGATAATCTCAAAGCTGGTGTCGACGATCGCGGAGAGATCCTCAGTTTTTATAATCCGGGCGAGTTCCATATGGGATGTCTGCGTCCCTGTATGCATACTCATAACTTTTCACTGCTTGGCGACACACTATATCTCAATAGCTTTCAGCGCTCCTGTGATGTCCCCCTTGGACTGAACTTTAATCAGGTTCAGGTGTTCATCTTACTTGCTCTGATTGCGCAAATTACCGGTAAGAAACCTGGTATGGCGTATCATAAAATTGTTAATGCCCACATTTATGAAGATCAATTAACGCTGATGCGCGATGTTCAGCTTAAAAGAGAGCCTTTCGAGCCTGCTTCTTTGTCGATCAATCCGGATATCAAGTCGCTGGAAGATCTGGAGACCTGGGTAACGATGGATGACTTTGAAGTGTCGGGTTATCAGCATCATGAAGCAATTAAGTATCCGTTTTCTGTTTAAATATGCAGAGGCTCCTTTTTGGGGTAATCAACTGAAATATCAGAGGTAACGACTCTCATTTTTAAGATTAAAATGCTAGTCGTTATCTGCTTTTAGTGAATAAACAACTTTATCCATCTCTAAACTCCCCTCATATCTTCCTATTTCTGCACTAATTTCAACTTGTTCGTAAAATAATCATTTGATATATATTCATTCCCTCGCTACACTTAATACCTCGGGAATACCGATGTTTATAGCTGTTGCAATCGAATATTCACGTTTGTTGTATTCGGATACACTCGGCTCATTAAGATATATTGGAGCAAGTTATGGAAAGGGCTATTAAGAATTTTTTAAGCCAGGAATCGGCAGGTGGCATTCTGCTTATGATCGCAGTTGCACTCGCAATGATTATGGCAAATTCGCCATTAGCAGGAATGTATCAAGGCTTCCTGGATACGGAGATGCAGATACGCGTCGGTAGCTTAGATATCGACAAGACACTGATACATTGGATTAACGATGGCCTGATGGCGCTGTTCTTCATGCTCATAGGTTTAGAGGTAAAGCGTGAGTTGCTCGAGGGGGCGCTATCGAGCGCGGCCCAAGCCTCTTTACCGACGTTTGCTGCGGTTGGTGGCATGGTATTCCCTGCGGGCATCTATCTGCTATTTAATTTTGGCGATCCTGTGACTCAAGCTGGCTGGGCTATTCCTGCAGCGACTGATATCGCGTTCGCTTTAGGGGTCATGGCTCTGCTGGGTAGCCGCGTACCTGTAGCACTTAAAGTCTTCTTATTAGCTCTGGCAATTATTGATGACTTAGGTGTCGTGGTGATCATCGCCATGTTCTACAGCACCGATCTTTCTACAATTAGTTTAATTGTTGCAGCGGTTGCTATTGCCGGTTTAATTGGATTGAACCGCAAAGGTGTCACAGCCTTAGGTCCATATGGTGTGCTCGGTATTATATTGTGGATCGCGGTATTGAAGTCCGGAGTACATGCAACGTTAGCAGGTGTGATTATCGCCTTCTGTATTCCATTGAGGGCAAAAGATGGCAGCTCTCCCTCTGAGAGTCTGGAGCATAGTCTGCATCCATGGAGTACCTTCATCATCTTACCGATATTTGCATTTGCCAATGCCGGGGTCGATTTGAGCCCAATGAGCTTTGGCGACCTGTTATCACCAGTGCCTGTCGGTATCGCCTTAGGCCTGCTGTTAGGTAAACCATTAGGTGTGCTTGTGTTCAGCTATATTGGTGTGAAGTTAAAACTGGCTGTACTGCCGGAAGGCATGGGATGGAAACATATTGCACCTGTTGCCGTGATGTGTGGTATCGGTTTCACCATGTCGATGTTTATCTCCTCGCTGGCATTTGTTGGTGATGCAGCAGCATACGGTGATTTTGCAAGACTGGGTATCTTAGTGGGGTCGTTCGCATCGGCGATTATAGGTTACTTCTGGTTGGCGAAGGTATTGCCCGAAGTCGATGTCTCTAAAGAAAACAAGAAAGGAGAGATAGCATGAGATTAATACTATTAACACTTACCCTGTGTTTAGGTTTTATTTCCACAGCCCAGGCTGAGCAGCTGGATGCCTGCAACACAGATATTAAGAGTGATATCTGTCAGCACTATCTCGAAGGTGTCGTCGACGGTGCCCTGATGTATAAACCTAATGCGACAGGGGCTCGTATAGAGCACGATAGCTATGAGTCTCGTGCACTTAAATATCGTGGTGGGAAGCGTTTTGAAGAGGCTAATCGCACTTACTGTGAAAGCCGTATTCCGGATCGAGAGGTTTTGGTTAATGGTTTAGCTGAAGCCTTCATTTCCGGTAGTGTGAAGACGGTCGAGGACTTGAATAACACAGTGTACAGTCTTATGGACTGCCAGCGTCTCAAGTAATGTCACATCTCAACTATAACCATCTATATTATTTTTGGATGGTCCATAAAAAGGGCTCGGTGGCGAAAGCTGCCGAGGCTTTATGCTTAGCACCGCAAACGGTTACCGGGCAGATTCGGGTGTTGGAAACTCGCCTGAAAGGCAGCTTATTTAAGCGTGTAGGTCGATCATTGGAGCCGACAGAGCTTGGCGAACTGGTATTTCGTTATGCCGATAAGATGTTTAGCTTAAGCTATGAGATGCTGGATATTCTCAACTATCAAAAAGATGAGAATATTCTGTTTGAAGTCGGTATTGCCGATGCGTTATCGAAGGCTCTGGCGAGTCGGGTGTTACTCTCGGTGGTACCCAGTGACGGCTCTATGCATCTTGCCTGCTTCGAGGCTACCCATGAAAGTTTGATGGAGAGGTTACGCGAGCATAAGTTGGATATGATCTTATCTGACTGTGCCGGTGAGTCGTTGAAATACCCGGAGATACTGTCAAAGAAGTTGGGCGAGTGCGGTATCGCTTTCTTTTCTGCCGAGCAGTACAGCAAGTCATTTCCGGAATGTCTGGAGGAGGGGAAGTTACTTATTCCGGGTAAACGCACCTCCTTGGGGCAACAACTGCATCATTGGTTTGATGAAAACGGCCTCAATGTCACTATTTTAGGGGAGTTCGATGATGCCGCTATGATGAAAGCGTTCGGCTATTTCAAACAAGGTATTTTCGTTGCGCCTTCCATCTATAAGCAAGATATTCTCTCCCATGGTATGAACTTGTTAGGTGAAACGAGCGATATTAAGGAAGTTTATCATGTAATGTTTGCCGAGCGGATGATCCAGCATCCCGCGGTTAAACGCTTGTTAGAAACCGATTTCACCGACCTCTTTGAGGGCAGAGATCCACAAGTTGAATTACTCTGACGATAATCGAAGGCAATGGAATGGGGATAACATCGACTCTGTGACTTACAAGCGGTACACTAGCCAAAAAAAATAGGGAGCATTTGCGTGTCAGAACCGATGAAGATTGCCAGAGTAAGATGGGCATGCCGTAGAGGTATGCTTGAACTTGATGTCCTGTTTCAACCTTTTGTTGAATCCCACTATGAGCAGTTATCCACTAAGGATAAAAATACCTTCGTTCGTCTATTAGAGGGCGAAGACCCGGAGTTATTCGCCTGGTTTATGGGTCACGAACAATGTCCGGATCCAGAGCTTGCCGAAATGGTTATTCGTGTCCGTGGTAGAGCGGCTCCATAGCTTCAGCTTAAAGGCTTCATTCGATCAGCGATTATCGCTGGTCGTCTTCAGCGGTGTGTGTTTGACCTCTTTTCTTGCCTGGCCCGAGATCGATAATTTTTATTACTCTTTCACTAAATACCTTCTCTTTACGCTATTACTCCTGTTCTTTTCATATCAGTTTTGGTCGCTAAACCATTGGCGTTGCCGCTTTTCCCTCAATGTAAAAGGTGAGGGGAGCTTAGATGAGAGGAATAGGGGGGGAAGAGAAAGCTTTGTGCTTTCAGGTCGAGGAGTTGTTACCCCTTTTGTCTCTATTTTTTATATCCAGACCGATAGTCGTAAACAATTAATCATTGTCTGGTCAGATATGCTCGACGACACAAGTTACCGTCACTTGTGTCGCCTGCTTCTGGTTCAAAAACGCTGATTCAGAGCTTCCGGTATAAGGTTTTAAAGCTTCGGGAAGGAGGGTTAATCTGGCAGTAGAATTGTTGGTGTCGGATTGTCTACCTGCTGCGGGTGATCGATATTGTAATGCAAGCCACGGCTCTCCTTTCTCTCCATCGCACAGCGAATGATCAGCTCTGCGACCTGAACTAAATTTCTCAGCTCTAACAGGTTATTGCTCACGCGGAAGTGACTGTAATATTCCTGGATCTCTTGTTGCAGCATGATGCAACGTCTCAAGGCACGTTCGAGACGTTTGTCTGAACGTACAATTCCGACGTAGTCCCACATAAACAAGCGTAGCTCGTGCCAGTTATGGGCGATGACTACCTCTTCATCAGAGTTAGATACCTGACTTTCATCCCAGGCAGGTAACGTGCCTGGCATGGGGATTTTATGTAGCTGACTTTCGATATCTTCACCGGCGGCTCTGGCAAACACTAGGCATTCCAATAGCGAGTTACTCGCCAGGCGGTTTGCACCATGTAAGCCAGTATAAGCGACCTCACCAATGGCATAGAGTCCATTGAGATCGGTTTGTCCATGAAGATCTGTCATGATCCCACCACACGTGTAGTGAGCGGCCGGAACGACCGGGATAGGGTCTGTGGTGATATCGATACCAAACTCTAGGCAGCGTTTATGGATCGTTGGAAAATGTTTGATAACAAAGTCTGCGGGTTTATGGCTGATGTCCAGGTAAACACAATCTGAGCCCAGGCGTTTCATCTCATAATCTATCGCGCGGGCAACAATATCTCTCGGTGCCAATTCGGCTCGCTCATCGAAGTCCGGCATAAAGCGGCTACCATCCGGGCGACGCAGGTAAGCGCCTTCACCTCGAAGTGCTTCGGTAAGAAGAAAGTTTCTGGCATCGGCATGGTAGAGGCAGGTTGGGTGGAATTGGTTGAATTCCATGTTTGCCACACGACAACCCGAACGCCAGGCCATTGCTATGCCATCACCCGATGCGATATCCGGGTTCGATGTATATTGGTAAACCTTAGAGCTCCCCCCGGTGGCGAGGGCGACAAAACGTGCCTTTACCGTTTCGACCTGCTCGGCATCTCTGTTCCAGATATAGGCTCCAAGTACACGGTTTCCCGGTCTGTTTAGCTTACGTGAAGTGATGAGATCGATGGCATTATAACGTTCGAGCACTTGAATATTAGGGTGGGCCCTGGCTCTGTCTTGTAGTGTGACTTGAACTTCTTTACCTGTCGCATCGGCTGCATGAAGAATTCGTCTATGACTATGACCTCCCTCGCGGGTGAGATGATAGGGGGCATTTGTAGAGTCACCATCGAGGGTCTCCTCTTTATCGAATGCCACCCCACACTGTATGAGCCACTCCATAGAGCGTTTGGCATTCTCTGCGGTGAAAGAGACCACTGACTCATCACAAAGTCCGGCTCCGGCAACTAAAGTGTCGGCAACATGAGACTCTACGGTATCGCCTTCGTCGAAGACTGAGGCTATACCGCCCTGGGCATAATAAGTTGAACCTTCACTTAATGGCCCCTTGGAAAGTAATGTAACTTGTGATTTTTCAGCAAGATGCAAGGCTAAAGTCAGCCCCGCAGCACCGCTGCCGATAACCAAAACATCAGATTGGTGTTCAACTACTTGTTTCATCAGGTATCATAGTCTGTTCAGTGAGTGTTAACTATGGTAAACCAAGAGAAGAATTTTGGATAGATTACCGGTTAACAGAAATTAAATTCATCTCTATGCAATTTTTTTAGAACTTTTCGGAAGTAAGCTAGTCTACATATGTGAATATGATTCGAGCGACTGAGAAATCAGCATTTTAGATTTAGGAGTAGTCGGCTCGGATGAGTGGACAAATAAGTGATCAACAATTAGTTGAACGTGTACAACAGGGAGATAAAAACGCATTTAACCTCTTGGTGCAGAAGTATCAAAACAAGGTCATGAGTTTGATTGCACGCTACGTGCGTAATCAGGCCGACGTTGCTGATGTTGCTCAGGAAGCCTTTATAAAAGCTTACCGAGCCTTGCCCAATTTTCGCGGTGAAAGTGCTTTTTATACCTGGTTATACCGAATTGCGGTTAACACAGCGAAGAATCATTTGGTTGCACAGGGGCGTCGTGCACCTGCAAATGATATCGATGCCGAGGAAGCCGAATATTATGATGGCAGCGATGCGTTAAAGGAGTTTGCATCTCCGGAGCGTTTGATGTTGTCCGATGAGATCCAGAAAGTTGTCTTTGACACCTTGGATACATTGCCAGAAGAATTAAAGATGGCTATTTCGTTGCGAGAGCTCGATGGTATGAGTTACGAAGAGATAGCGAACGTCATGGATTGCCCCGTCGGAACTGTAAGATCTCGAATCTTCAGAGCGCGAGAGGCGATTGATAAAAAGCTTCAGCCTTTGCTGGAGCAGTAGCATCCTTTAAATGAATACAGGTGAAAAATGGATAAATTAGGTCAGGAATGGGTCTCCGCTGCCGTCGATGGTGAAATCGATGAGCAGACGTTAGCTGAACTTGCAGCTGACAAGGATTCACATGAGCAGTGGCGTGATTATCATATGATCGGCGACGCGATGCGTGGAGAGTTACCTAAGGCTATACACTTAGATCTTTCTGCAAACATTGCAGCGGCAATCGAAAATGAACCCACAATTATTGCACCCGTTAAGCGTGAAACGCCTAATGATGTAAAAGTTAAAACAGCAGGACTGAGTAATGTCATTCCTATGTTTAAACAATTTGGTCAGTATGCTATCGCTGCAAGCGTGGCTTTAGTGGCAGTTGTCGGTGTTCAAAATTACGGCCATCAAGAGAGTGCTATCGATGCATCCCCTCTACCCGTGCTTAACACTCGTCCACTCGTTGGCAGTGTAACACCTGTAAGCCTGCAAACTGGACCGGTTCAACAGAACCAAAGTTTCACCAACGATCAGGTTATGGAGCAGCGCCAGCGCATTAATGCTTATATTCAGGACCACATGCTGCAACAAAGATTGAACAATGGGGTGCAAATAGACGACAATAGTCATAGTGAATTAGATTCAATCCCTGTGAATCACTAATACTATTTCTGTTTTGTTTTACTCGTAAGGAGTTAGCTTGCGTCTTATCCTATTGGGTCTGTTGTTTCTGAATTTCCCTGTGATGGCACAGGAAGCTGTATCGGCTAAGGCTTGGCTGGACAATATGAGTCAAGCCTTGCGTGAACAAGAGTTCAAGATCTCCCTGATACAGCTTCAAGCCGATCATATTAGGCCATTAGTCTATATCCACGGTAAAATTGAAAACCAGGAAGTCGCTTTTCTTGAGCATCTCAACGGTCCTCCTAAAAATGCAGTCAGAGTTGGACAGACTGTTACCTTTATCGAACATGATCAACCCGCATACAGTGTTGGTGCAAAACGCATTCAAGGGCTTTTTCCGCCCGCATTTGCCGGTGATTTTTCCGCATTAGAATCTGGCTATCGTTTCGTTCTCGGTGGACGAACTCGCTTAGCGGGTCGACCCAGCCAGTTAGTGCGCATTATTCCTAATGATGAGTATCGTTACGGTTATCAAGTATGGTTGGATATGGAAACATCGCTTCCACTGCGTTATGACATGCTGACTCAAGACAAACAACTGTTGGAACAGATACTTGTGGTCGAGCTATTAGTGCTCGATGAAGTACCGGCTATTCTCCATGAAGCCTATAAACAGGATTGGCCGAGCGTTGTCTCTCAATCTGAGCGTGATGCTGGCGATAACTGGCAGTTTAAGTGGTTACCCGCTGGTTTTGAGGTGTTGGTTAAAGATAGCCACCGACTTATGGGCAGTGATGAATCTGTAGAATACATCTCCTTAAGCGATGGTATTGCCAATATTTCAGTGTATGTTGCCAGGGCCGGTGATGCTCAGATGCCTGAAGAGTTAGTGACACGAAATGGATTGTCATTAGTGACAGAGAGGATCGGTAATGCTGAAGTTGTTGCTGTGGGTAAGGTTCCCACTGAGACCTTGGCTCGCGTAGCCAAAAGCATAACGATTGAGTAGCGTCGTGGTGGAGATAATCCTATGATGGAAGAGATGGCAAAGGTTATCAGGTGCGATAATCAGGGTTGGGTGACGGTTGAAGTCGAGGTCAAGAATGCCTGCAACCACTGTGATAATTCTGAGTCATGTGGAACCTCCGCCGTATCAAAGGCATTTTCACCTAAGGTACAAGAGTTTTCAATTCCATCCGATAGCCATTACGAGCCTGGAGAGTTACTCAGGCTTGGTTTGCCTGAGAGTGTTATTTTAAAAGCGGCGGCACTGGTTTACTTAATGCCTTTGCTTGGTCTCTTTCTCGGTGCAATCAGTGCCTCACTGATATCCTATCAAGTAGGGCTAATTAGCAGTGACCTCATTGTTATCCCATTTGCGCTAGTCGGTGCTTTTCTTTTCTGGCGATTGGCCAAGAGTAAAGCCCGCCAGATGGAGTCAGCGAGTCAGCCGATCATTATCTCTCACTTAGGTCACTCCATTTAATTTCTTTAAAGCCACTTTTTCGCCGTAAAAATAAGCTTTATCCGGGTATTCGATTGGTATTAGTCCGTCGATCGGGTACAATTCGGCACTTTTGATAATTTCAACTTCGAGTAGTAATCAATCCATAACATGAAGCACATTAGAAACTTTTCGATTATTGCCCATATCGACCACGGCAAATCAACACTCTCCGATCGTTTGATTCAAGAATGCGGCGGTCTTTCTGAGCGTGAAATGGCAGCCCAAGTATTGGACTCAATGGATATTGAGCGTGAACGCGGCATTACCATTAAGGCACAGAGTGTTACTCTCGATTATAAAGCTCAAGATGGTGAAACATACCAGTTGAACTTTATTGATACTCCTGGTCATGTCGATTTTTCCTATGAGGTATCGCGCTCCCTTGCAGCTTGTGAAGGTGCACTCTTAGTGGTTGATGCCGGGCAGGGGGTAGAAGCTCAGACTCTGGCGAACTGTTATACCGCGCTAGAGATGGATATGGACGTTGTTCCGGTTTTGAACAAGATTGACTTACCTCAAGCGGATCCAGATCGTGTAGCCGAAGAGATTGAAGATATCGTTGGTATCGAAGCGACTGACGCGGTTCGTTGCTCGGCAAAAACCGGCATCGGTATTAAAGATGTACTTGAAGTTATTGTCGCGCAAATTCCAGCACCAGAAGGTGAAAAAGAGGGGCCATTACAGGCCTTGATCATCGATTCCTGGTTCGATAGTTACCAGGGGGTTGTGTCACTGGTACGTATTAAAAATGGTGTCCTTAAGAAAGGCGATAAGTTTAAGGTTATGTCAACGGGACAGACCTATAACGCCGACCGTGTGGGTATTTTTACACCGAAACAAACCGATACCGGAGAGCTTAAAACTGGTGAAGTTGGTTTCGTTATCGCGGGCATTAAAGAGATCCACGGCGCACCAGTCGGTGATACCTTGACTCATGCTAAGCATGGTGCCGTTGAACCTCTTGCCGGTTTCAAGAAGGTTAAGCCTCAGGTCTATGCGGGCTTATTTCCTATCTCTACCGATGATTATGAGAACTTCCGTGATGCATTGAACAAGCTTAGCTTGAATGATGCTTCACTCTTCTTTGAGCCTGAAACATCATCTGCATTAGGTTTTGGTTTCCGTATCGGTTTCCTTGGTCTGTTACATATGGAGATCATTCAGGAACGTTTAGAGCGTGAATATAATCTGGATTTGATCACTACGGCGCCTACGGTTGTCTATGAGATTGTGACGACCAGTGGTGACACTATCTATGTGGATAACCCGTCAGATCTTCCTGCGATAAATAATATCGAAGAGATGCGCGAGCCGATTGTAGAGACCAATATTTTAGTGCCTAAGGATTACCTGGGTAACGTGATCACCTTATGTGTTGAAAAGCGTGGTGTTCAAAAAAGTATGGTTTACCATGGCAATCAAGTAGCAATCACCTATGAATTGCCAATGGCCGAAGTGGTCATGGATTTCTTTGACCGCCTTAAGTCGACCAGTCGCGGTTATGCGTCACTCGAATATAACTTTGTTCGTTTCGAACCTGCCGACATGGTGCGTCTTGATATCCTTATCAATGGTGACAGAGTCGATGCCTTAGCAATGATTATCCATAAGGGATTGATCCGCCAGAAAGGTTTAGCGTTGGTGAATAAGATGAAAGAACTTATTCCACGTCAGATGTTCGATATTGCCGTTCAAGCCGCGGTTGGCAGCCAGATTATTGCGCGCTCCTCTATTAAGGCGATGCGTAAGGATGTGACGGCTAAATGTTATGGCGGTGATGTTTCTCGTAAGAAGAAGCTTCTTCAGAAACAGAAAGAGGGTAAGAAGCGCATGAAGCAGGTGGGTAATGTGGAAGTACCACAAGAGGCCTTCCTTGCCGTGCTTAAGCTCAATGATTAGCGGCTAATTCGTTAAGAATTGTTAATAGTGAGCAAAATAAGGCGCCGCAGTTTGCGGCGCTTTCGTTACTAACGTATAACTGAACTATCCGTCTGAGATACTCGATTATTAAACTGAGTATTGATTAGAGATAGCATTATTTGTTTTAAGGCAGGAGTTAATTACCTATGGCAGCCTATTTTTCCCTTATCTTGGTGTTAGTTACATTGAGTAGTGGCCTGGTTTGGATGGCCGACGCACTGTTACTGGCACCTAAGCGTCGTGAAAAGCTTGCGATGGCGCAAGCGGTAGACGCAGATATCAGTGAAGAAGTCGCCGAAAAAATCACTCGTGAACCCGCACTCGTTGAGACGTCTCGTTCTATTTTTCCTGTGATCGCATTCGTCCTGATTTTACGTTCATTTATTTATGAACCTTTTCAGATCCCATCGGGTTCTATGATGCCAACACTTTTAGTTGGCGATTTTATCTTGGTTGAAAAGTTTAGCTACGGGCTAAAAGACCCTGTGTGGCGCAACCAGCTGGTAGATAATAATAAGCCTGAACGTGGCGATGTGACTGTATTTAAGTATCCGGTCGACCCTAGAATTGATTACATCAAGCGAGTGGTGGGTCTGCCTGGGGATAGAATTGTCTACCGTAATAAGCAGCTCTATATACAGCCAGCGTGCGCTGAGGGAGCAGAAACTTGTCCCGAGCTTAAGCAGGTATCCCGAGCGTCAGTGAATCAGGGAGAGTTTGCTCAAAACGGTACACCACTACTGCGTTATACAGAGCAGTTGGGTGAAGTGAGTCACGATATCCTGATCAATCCCAGTCGCCCCGATCCTTTAGGGTATTACTTCCGTGAAGGTAATCTTCCTGTTGGGGAGTTTATCGTTCCACAAGGCCAATATTTTATGATGGGTGACAACCGCGATAACAGTACCGATAGTCGTTTCTGGGGATTCGTTCCCGAGGAGAACTTAGTCGGAAAAGCGGTTGCGATCTGGATTAGTTTTGAATTTGACCGAACGGCAGCCGACTTCTTACCAAGCTGGATCCCAACGGGTGTACGTTTTGAACGCGTAGGTGGAATTACTTAAGATGGAACCGATTAAAAACATGCCTAGATTATGTCGAACTTTAGGTTATGAGTTCAACGACCAATCGCTACTCGAGCATGCATTAACGCATCGAAGTGCGTCCAGTAAGCACAATGAGAGATTAGAGTTCCTTGGGGACTCTATACTGTCAATTATTATTTCGGATGCCCTGTTTCATCAATTTCCTAAGGCCACCGAGGGCGATCTGAGCCGTATGCGTGCCACACTCGTCTGTGGGAAAATGCTGGCAGAGATTGGTTTCGAGTTTAAGTTAGGTGACTACCTTAACTTAGGCCCGGGAGAGTTGAAAAGCGGTGGCTTTCGACGAGAGTCGATTATTGCCGATGCCGTCGAAGCGATTATTGGCGCCGTCTACATAGATTCAGACGTAGAAAAGTGTCGTCGTTTAGTGCTGAGTTGGTATGAGTCACGTCTTGCGACGATTCAGCCGGTAAACCAGAAAGATCCCAAAACCTTGCTGCAGGAGTTGTTGCAAGGTTTTAAGAAGCCGCTTCCGGTCTATAAAGTCATAGACATTAAGGGGGAAGCGCACGCGCAAACCTTTACGGTGGAGTGTTATGTTGAAGAGTTAAGCAAGCCGGTTATCGGTATTGCAAGTTCCCGTAGAAAAGCGGAGCAGCTAGCGGCTGCTGACGCTTTGGAGTTAATTAAGAGATGACCAAGAAAAACGCGCCAGCAAGCAATGAAGCGGGTAAGCAGAACGAACCTAGCTTAGATGAGCTGTTGGCACAGATGAACAATCCTTCATCGGATGCAAAATACGATGTGACGTATTGCGGTATGGTGGCGATTGTTGGTCGACCAAATGTGGGTAAATCTACGTTACTCAACAAATTACTTGGTCAGAAGATCAGTATTACCTCTAAGAAGCCACAAACGACCCGTCATCGCATCATGGGTATTCATACCGATGGCGCGCGTCAGGTGGTGTTTATCGATACTCCTGGGTTGCACATGGAAGAGAAGCGAGCTATCAATCGCTTGATGAACCGTGCGGCGGCCAGTTCATTGGCTGAAGTGAGTCTGGTGATCTTTGTCGTCGATGGCATGACCTGGACCGATGATGATGAGATGGTGTTGCGCAAACTGCAAAGCCGTGATGACGGTCGTAAGACAGTCTTGGCCATCAACAAGGTAGATAACATCAAAGATAAGGAGGCACTGTTTCCTTACCTTGAAGAGTTATCGAAGAAGTTTGAGTTTGATGAAATACTGCCAATTTCAGCCACTCAGGGGACCAATGTTCAGCGTATCTTAGATATGTCTGTAGAGTCAGTGTCTGAGTCGCCACATTTCTTCCCGGAAGATTACGTTACCGATCGTTCACAAAAGTTTATGGCATCTGAAATCGTCCGTGAGAAGCTGATGCGTTTCTTAGGTGATGAATTGCCATATGATTGCACGGTAGAGATCGAGCAGTTTAAGATGATGGAGAATGGCGTCTATCAGATCAACGCCTTGGTGCTTGTCGAGCGCGAAACTCAGAAACGTATGGTGATCGGCAATAAAGGCGAGCGTATTAAGAAGATTAGCTCTGCTGCCCGTATGGATATGGAGGTCTTGTTCGACAACAAGGTGTTCCTAGAAATGTGGGTTAAGGTTAAATCCGGTTGGGCCGACGATGAACGTGCACTTCGCAGCTTAGGCTATGGCGAGGAGTAACTCCCTTCGCGCAATAATGCCTCTCGATTCGGTAATGATTCATTTCCGAATCGATGGGCATTTTTTTTATGTCAAAATCACCTTATCGCCAGCGTCGTTGGAGCTTGAATAATGTTACGCGGATATGTGCTGCACACTCGCCCCTTTCGCGACTCCAGTGTCTTAGTAAACATGTTGGTTGACGGTCAGGGAAGGGTTGATTGTGTCGCGCGTTTAGGTAGCGGTAAGCGCTCTATTAAGAGTATTCTACAGCCTTTTCAGCCTCTTATTTTTGAATTGTCTGGCCGTACCAGCCTTAAAAACCTCACTCAGGTCGAAGCCGCGAGTCCCGCCATTCCTTTAAGTGGCGAGGTGAGCTTCTCTGCTTTCTATTTGAATGAACTGCTTGTGCGCTGCACCAGTGTCGATCATGGCGGTGAGGCACTCTTCTTTACCTACCACAGGACCTTGATGGCGATGGCTGCCGGTTTCTGTCAGAGTCAGCTAAGGTACTTTGAGCTCGAATTGCTTAAAGAGATAGGTTTGATGCCAACGCTCACCGTCGACATCAACCAGGATGCTATAGAGTCCGATTACTACTATCGTTTGTTGGCCGATGAAGGTTTTGTCAGTGCCTTGGGTCCTAAGACATCTCACTATAGTGGAGAGATGCTGCTGGCGTTGGATGCACATCAGTTATTGCCTTCACACTTTAAACAGGCTAAACACCTGATGCGCCTCATGTTAGTTCCCTGTTTAGGTGATAAACCTCTTAAGTCGAGGGCACTATTTAAATACCGGCCGACATCACCTATTGCCAAGTAGGTTTACACCGGTTTTTCCCTGCGACACTCGTTTTTGCACTGGTTTTTCCCCACGACATTAGTACAATAGCTTCACTACTATTTTGACGACGTAAACATAGAATAACGTCGCCCTATCTCCCTATTTTCTGAGGAATTTCCATGAGCCGTATTTTACTGGGTGTTAATATCGATCACATCGCGACCTTGCGTCAGGCCCGTGGAACATCGTATCCGGATCCTGTTCATGCAGCCGCTGTAGCCGAACACGCCGGCGCCGAAGGGATCACGGTTCACCTGCGTGAAGACAGACGTCATATCATAGACCGTGATATCTATCTGTTAGCCAAAACTCTAAAAACACGTATGAATTTTGAAATGGCTGTAACAGATGAGATGCTTGATATCGCCTGTGAAGTCAAACCTACTTACGTGTGTCTGGTCCCCGAGAAACGTGAAGAGCTCACGACAGAAGGCGGCTTAGATGTGGCGGGTCAGATGGGGAAGGTTGGCGCAGCTGTGCAACGTCTGGACGACTCAGGGATCAAGGTGTCTTTGTTTATTGATGCCGATAAAACTCAGATCGATGCCGCTGTCGAAGTGGGCGCGCCTCTGATCGAAATTCACACTGGTTGCTACGCCGATGCCGAAAACGAAGTCGAAGAGGCTAAAGAGCTGGCACGTATCACCGAAATGGCCAAATACGCTCACTCTAAGGGTTTAATCGTGAATGCCGGCCATGGACTTCACTATCATAACGTTAAGCCGATAGCCGCTATCCCTGAGCTTTATGAGCTAAACATCGGCCATGCCATCATTGCCCGCGCAGCCATCGACGGCCTGGCGACAGCCGTGAAAGATATGAAGCAGCTAATGAATGAAGGCCGCAGAGGGGAGTAATCCCTACGAAAACAAGTGATAAGCGTTAAGTTATAAGCTGTAAGTTATAAGCTGTAAGCTACGAGTGCCATGATTCGTAGCTTTACTTGAACTTATAACTTTCTTTGCTCTGTCTTGAGCTTAAGACTTTCAGCTTCTTCGCTTTTAAGGAAATATATGATTGTTGGTTTAGGTACCGATATCGTCGAGATAGAGCGTATCGAGCAAAAAGTACCACAAGCCGGTGATCATGAGGCTTTGTCTCAGTGCCGCTTGGCCAAGCGCGTGCTGACAGAGTCTGAAATGACAATATTTGTTGCCTCATCGAAGCCCGGACGTTATCTGGCCAAGCGGTTCGCAGCCAAAGAGGCTGCCGCCAAAGCTTTAGGTACGGGCATTGGCCGCGGCGTCTCGTTTCAACATATTGAAGTCAGTAATGATGCTAATGGTGCACCAATTGTTAGTTTCAGCGGTGGGGCAGCTGAAAGGCTAGCTCTGCTTGGTGGCGTTCGCGGGCATCTATCGATTGCCGATGAGAAACACTATGCGACGGCAACAGTCATTCTTGAGTCTTAGGGATAAGACGTTTAATCCTTTTTATTGTTACTTGAGAGTGCTTTGAAGGTCACACTTTCATGGGGGCCTATCACCTGCGGTGAACCTATGTGCAGACACTTCTGCGAGACGCCGCGAGTACACTCCCTGTAGGCTCTGCGATGACATCCATGTCATCGAAGCTCACAGCCGCATCTGCACTTGATTATCTGGCTCTTCGACTTGGTTTCATAGTAACTGTAAGCTTCATGTTTCTTAACTCACTTTTCCTAAGGTGAGTTATAACTTGCAATTTTCTTAACAGAATGTCAGCATATTTACTCAATATTTCATCATGTTACTTCTCTCAATTAGCCGAGCTATACCATAATATTTTATGGTCTAATGGCTCTTTCGCATTATACAAAAAGTAAGAAGAAGCAGAGAAAATCATGAATACATACATAATTTTGCTGAAGGGAGTAAATGTCGGAGGTAAACAGCTACTTCCAATGAAAGAGCTTAAGGCTCTTTTAGGTCGTGGTTTTGAAAATGTAAAAACGTATATTCAAAGTGGCAATATTGTCTTGATGGCAACCAAGAACCCAAAAAGTGATATCAGGGCTTTAATTCAGAGTGAATATGGCTTTGCACCAGAGGTGCTAGCCCTTTCTGAAATTGAATTTATTTCGACCATTTCAAATAACCCTTATCAAGAGTACGAGGGTAATTTAGTACATTTTTTCTTTTGCAAAGATTCATCAAAAGTAGACTCTACCAAACTAGAAGAGTTAAAAGCAGAAACAGAGAGTTATGAGCTAATCGGTGGTGTATTCTATTTGCATGCTCCAAATGGTATTGGTCGTTCTAAACTGGTGGCAAATATTGAAACTTGTTTTGGGGGGGCGCCAGTCACAGGTCGGAATTTAAATACAGTTAATAAGCTCAGAGATATGGTAGAAAATACTTAACAAACGAATGCATTTTAGTTTCTTTGTGAGGGCGTTTAGAACTCCATGAGCTTGGCTTTAAAGGGACCCTGTAGCAGATTCTGTGTAACTACCTAATTTATATGTAGTCTGCTATTCGATCTTCAAACTCGATAATAAAACGATTTAGTGCAGGTTTCCAGTTTCTAATCGGCATGGTCCACTTCTTCGA